>Ga0307377_10000091_pt1 | contig 129941 bp, 116 predicted proteins | sample TR3MG_FD_202535 | JGI IMG/M metagenome (GOLD analysis project Ga0307377, IMG submission 202535) | Soil microbial communities from Risofladan, Vaasa, Finland - TR-3 | ecosystem: Environmental > Terrestrial > Soil > Coastal area > Acid sulfate soil | place: Finland: Risofladan, Vaasa...
CGGGGTGTCGTGGTGGTGCGGGCAGGCAGGATTCGGGCAGAAGGGTGGGTTCATGGATACCTCCACCACCTGCTACGTGCACACGAACACCGGTGCTTGCAGAAGATGCAAGGTTCGACGAACTAACCTCGTGTAACGTTGGCTCCTCCATCGCCTTTGCGATATAGTAAACACCATGTGCTGTCTCCTGAATAGTGGCACACAAATCGAAGGAGTCTTCATGAAACGCAGTCTGTGGGGTCTCGTGGCCTCAATAACGGTTCTGGCTATCTCTCTCCTATCCTGTGTAGGTGCCCCGCCACCGCAGGCCGCGTCGACGCCGCTGCCCGGCGGATCCGCGTATATGGCCAACGATGTGCTGCCTCTGGCTCCCGAGCTGACGCGCAAAACCCTGCCGAACGGCCTTACCTACTATGTGCGGCGCAATGGCAACCCTGGCGGCCGCGCCGTGATGTTCCTGATAATCAATTCCGGATCGACCAATGAGCGTGATGATCAGTCTGGGTACGCTCACTTCATCGAGCACATGGCCTTCAATGGTACTGCAAGCTTTCCGGAGAATGATCTGGTCAAGTATCTCAGGTCGATCGGCATGGACTTCGGCGCAGAGATAAACGCGCACACGACCCGGGAAGAGACGCTGTACACCCTGCAGATGCCTCTCAATGATCCTACCTTCCTGGATACCGGCCTCAAGGTGCTCAAGGAATGGGCCACCGCTGTCACTTTTGAACCGATTGAGGTCGAGAAGGAAAAAGGCGTCATTCTGGAAGAGCGGCGTCTTGGACTCGGGCCCGATGAGACGGCACGAGTCCGTGAAATACAGGGGCTACTGGCCGGTACCGCGCATGCCGATCGCGAGCCTATCGGTTATGAAGCTTCGATCCAGGATGCCACGGCCGAGAGACTCAAGTCCTTCTACCAGGAACACTACCGGCCGGACCGCATGGCCGTCATAGTCGTCGGCGATATCAATGTAGAATCCGTAGCCGCGAGGATCGAGCGGGAATTCTCGTTTCCGGCGAGTGATGGTGTCGTGCGGCCCCGAACGACCTTCCCTGTCAAGCCGACGACCGATATGGGATTTGTCGCTTCGTTTGACGACAACTTCGAACGGTCGATCATCACGTATCGTAAGATTGTCCCCTACATACCGGAGACAGTCATCGGTGATTATGCCCGGTTGCTCAAAGGACGAATCGCCGCCGAGGCCATCAGGCTTCGCTTGTCGGATCTGACAAGGTCGGGGAAGGCCCCGTGGAGAGACGCGTACTTTGACGATGATTACTTCTACGGCCGCACGCGGCTGTATTCATTTACTCTTTCGGCGGCCGATGGGCAGGAGTTGGCGGCGTTCGGCGGACTGGCGTCCGAGGTTGAACGCATCCGCCGGCATGGATTTACTGACAGCGAATTCAGGAGAACCGTTGACACGTACCGCCGCTGGCTCGGTACGCTCGATGTGGAAGACCAGGACCTGAAGAGCAGCAGCTTTGCTGAAGAGTATGTCCGCAACTTTATGTACGGCGAGCCGGTGCCTGGAGTCGTCAACGAGCGGGTCTATATCAAGGATGTCCTTGATGCCCTGACCATCGACGCGCTCAATGAAGCCGCCCGCACTATTCTTGCCGATGATGAGGGATTCGTCGCTGTACGGGCAAAGACAGGCCCTGGCAACGGCGCTTTGACCGAAGCCGCGTTCGAGGCGGTGCTGCGCGCTGCACGTACGGCTCAACTGGCACCGCCAGCCGCCTCGGGCGATGAGGGCGGCCTGTTCGATGCACTGCCCGAGCCAGGTTCCATCGTCGCGGAGAAGCACCTGTCGAACTCGGTCACCGAGCTGACCCTGTCAAACGGGGCTACCGTTTTGCTCAAGCCCACCAGCTATGACCGAGGCTCCATAAGCTTCCTTGCGTGGTCACCGGGTGGGTACACGGCCTTGCCCCCGGCATTGCAGACAACCGCTGTGTTTGCACCGGACCTGATGTCCTCGGCGGGGCTTGGCTCGATGAGCGCGACCCGTATCGAAGAACTGACTGCATCGCTCAATGCGGGCCTGCAGTGGACCATAGGCGAGGATGGCGATGTAATGGCGGGCAAGACGACCAGAACCGATCTGGAGTCGTTCCTCAGGCTGGTGTATCTGACCGCGGCGGAGCCGGGTCGTGATATTGGAGCCTTCAACGCGTCCCGCGACCATCTGGCCGATCAAATCGGACCCTATGTGCGTGACCCCTCGTACAAATTCGAATCATCATGGAGCGCCGACCTGTTTGCCGACAATCCGCGCGCTCAGCCTCTTGACGCGGGCAAGGCCAGGGCTATCGATTTCGAAACGACGCGATCTCTGGTACTGTCCGCCTTGGCCAGAGCCTCTGGTTTTACCTACATACTCGTAGGAGATTTCGACATCGAAGCGACCAAGGCGCTTGTCGCCAAGCATCTGGGCGCCATTCCGGCTGGAACCAAGGCCGAGCCTGCGTGGATTGATCCTCTCATGCCCAGGGCCGGAGGCACCCGTGTTGACTACACCCTGGCAAAGGAACCGCGGGCCAGCGTGCGAATGGTATGGGCCGGCGCGGCGCCTTGGTCCTGGCAGCGAGAAGCCTCATTGAGCCTCCTGGCTCAGGCGCTCAACAACCGGTTGCTCGATTCCCTGCGCGAAGATTTAGGCGGAACCTATGTAGTCTCGACCAAGGCCGCGTTCTCAAAGAGCCCCATCGAGCAATATTCACTAATCGTGCAGTTTGATACCGACCCCAAGCGAGCAGACGAACTGGTCGCCAAGGTCAATGCGGAGGTGGCCGCCATCGCGGGAGGGACACTTGATGCGATGTACATCGACCAGGTCAGGGCTGCCTCCCAGCGGGACTATGACGGCAGACTCAGAACCAACGATTTCTGGGTGAACAAGCTGGGCAATGCCATTTCAAACGGGCTGGATCTCGAGATCATAGGAAGGGCCAAGCGGTCTGTGACATTTGCCGACCCCGCTGTGCTGGCGCCACTGGCGGCGGAATTGCTGATTCCAGACAAGGAACACGTCTATGTGATGTTGCCGGAATGATCAGGCGGCTCCGCTCAGGATAACGAATCCGGTGGCAAGGTCATCGCCGTTGCGGATGGCCCCCACCTCAAGCCTGACAGAGCCACTGCCCGTCTTCAGGCGCATGACGCGCTCCGCCGCTGGCTGCGCAGGCTTGAGCGCGCCGGCGGCCCCCAGGAGCTCGGTAACCAGCGCCGGCTCGGCAAACAGCAGATGTATCGCCGTACCGACCTTGCCACCTTCCTGAGTCTCGAATGCCGTTCTGGCGGCGTTGTTCGCAAAGGTGATGCGTCCATAGACATCAGTCAGGAATATGGCCCGGGGAAAGCGTTCCAGAATACCGCGATACCAGTTGTCATGATCACGCTCCCGGAATTCCTTGGATCGCCGGAGCGCCAGTTCTATGGTCGTCCTGAGTGTCTTTTCGTCGAATGGTTTGACCAGGTATCCATACGCGCGAGTCCCCAGTGCCCGCGACAGCGTCTCGTCGTCGGAGTACGCTGAGAGGAATACGAACGGCACCTCGAACTCGCCACCTACCAAGTACGCCGTTTCTATGCCGTCCTGAAAGCCTTTGAGCCGTATGTCCATCAGAATGAGGTCGGGCTTGTGGATGATGATCGCCTCGGGTACATCCTCGCCCCGCTTTATCAGGGCGGGAATGCGATACCCGTACTTCTCAAGCGTCTCCTTGAGTTCCATCCCGACGAGCGACTCATCCTCGACTATCAGAATCACAGACTCGGACACAGATTCCCCCATGTACAACAGACTACAGGATAGGAATATACCTGAATACCAGCGACAGCGCAACGATAATGACCAGCGCCGGCAGGAAGTCGCCGGTGCGTATCTTCTTGAGGCCCAGTAGATTGATGCCTATCATGACGACAAGAGCCCCGCCAACGGCGGAAAGCTCGCCTATCATCGCCGGGGTAACATAGGGCTTGACCCAGGATGAGGCTAGAGTCAGGGCACCCTGATAGATCAATACCGATATCGCCGAAAAACCTACGCCCATGCCCATGGCACCGGCAAACATGATGGCGATGAACCCGTCCATGACGCTCTTGGTCAGGATCAGATCGTAGTTGCCCTCTGTGCCAGCTTTGAATGAGCCGACTATGGCCATCGCTCCCACGCAGAACAGCACGCTGGCATTCAGGAAGCCATAGGCAAAGCCTGCGCCCGACGCTTCATCTGGGTTTGCCGGGCCACGGGAGAACCGGCGCCTGAGCCATTCTCCCAGCCGGTATATGGCGCCTTCTATGTCAAGAGCCGAACCGATAAGGCCTCCGATGATGATGCTCAATGCCAGCGACAGCACGTGCTCTGTCTTGATCGCCATGCTGAAGCCTATGACCAGCGATATCACGCCTGTTGCGTTGTAGACAGCATCGCGGGCGCGCTCCGAGAAGCTCTTGTGCGCCAAAAGGCCTACGATAGTGCCGATGATTATAGCCAGCGCGTTCAGTATTGTGGCGATCATGAATTACTCCGATATCCAGAATAGGTGGGCAAATTTCAAAAGTCTGTTACTTTTGAAATTTGCTTTGCAGTTGGATGGAACAGGTACCGCGCGCCTTGACCGCGCGGAGATCATTATATACTATGATATGCTGAAAGGTGGCAATGGACATGGAAGCCGAACGCGAAACCAGGACCTTCTGCGCGAACTGCATCCATTGCAAACTTGTTCCCGCCCCGGCCGGCGCTGGCCACTACTATCTTCGCGTCCGGTGCGATGCCGGCAAGTGGCGCAAGAAGCTTGGTGAAGAGAAATTCTATAAATATTGTACCGTCGCGCGCAGAAGTCTCGACTCCTGCGACGCCTATGAGGACATGGGTGACGGCCCGGAGTTCCTCAGGGACCTGCGGGTGTCGCTGCCCGCGGCCGACGAGCTGTACGACGCTCCAGTCCCAGCGGTCCGCTAGCGCTTTCTCCATTCAGCGTATCCGGAAACGGAGGTCTCCGTGGATTGCTCATTCTCCGCGCTCGATGCCTATTTCGGTATCGCGCCGGCTCCGATACGCTTCGATTCCTTTGATGGCGACCTCGTCGATCTCGCCAAACAGGTAGACAACCTGGCCTTTCCGGGCTTGCCGTATGCCGACGCCATAGTCGACGATGAGGCCGCCGGTCTGCGGATGCGGTATCGATGTCTCGATGGCGGGCCACGGACCGCGTTCATGCAGACCAGGCTGAGCCGCTTGCCCGGAAAGAACGCCTATGACGCCAGAGGAGGCGTCTACGAACACCTGGCCGATGAAGTGATCATCCCTGAACAGGCCTTGCCGGACCTCGTCATTTTCGAGGCGGCGGTGCTCGCCTCACGCTACGCGTATAAGCCTGACAGTCTGCACATACCCGCTCCGCCACATGATCTGGGGACCGATTATCAGCGCGACTTGCTGGATCTTGTACTGACCGGCGCGCGTCCGGACAAGGGCCTTGAATTGCTGGAAGCCTCTGGCTTCATCAGGGAGTACTGGCCAGAACTCGGGGATCTGATCGGTGTTACCCACTCCAAGGAGTTTCATCCCGAAGGCGACGCGTGGCGTCATACGATGGAGACCTTTGCCCACCGCAAAAACCCTGACCTGATACTATCGCTTGGGCTGCTCCTCCACGATACCGGCAAGCCCGATGCGGTCGCCTCCGGTGGCCGCAGATTCGACCAGCACTCCGAACTAGGCGAGCAGACAGCGCGCAGTTTCATGCGGCGCCTCGGCTACCCGCGCGCGTTGATAGAAAGCATAGCCTTTCTGGTCCGGTATCACATGCTTCCAGCGGCGCTGCCACGGGTACCTCCATCGAGCCTGGGCGGCATACTGGACAATCCGCTGTTCCCCACACTGCTGGAGCTGTATCGCTGTGACGAATTATCAACGTTCCGCGGACCCGACGGGTACTATGAGGCCTGTGCCGCGTACAAGGCGTATCAGAAGAATTCGAGAAACCCATACCGCGGACCAGACGGCAAGCATCGAGCGGAATCGCTTCACAGTTCACGATCCCGCGGGTTATAGTGGAGCTATGCCAATCTGGAACGATATTGAGCGGGTGCTCTCACCCGATCATGACGATAGAGCGTATGCCGAGCAGCTGCTTGCCGAGGTTCGCGACAGTGTGCCGATAGTCAGGACCCAGACATCGTTGCTCAAGGCGAGCGACAGCGCCATGGCAGCCCTCTATGCGATGCTGGAACGCGAACGTTCGCCAGCGCATCCCCATGCCACCGACCCGGACCCCACATGGATTCTGGCCTCGGATCTGTGCTGGGTCAACGTGCGTGCCTGCGCCGTCGATTCCATGCCCGGCACCTTTGTCCGTGCTGCCAAGTTGCTGCCGGCCATCACGTCGGGCGCCATACTGCTGGCGCCATTTCATCCTGTCCAGTTCGATCTGCTCTATGCGCCGGAAACGGTAACCATCGTTGACACATCACTTGTCGACCCGGATCTGACGGCGGCGGGAATCAGCCCCGCCAACCAGTTGCGCGCCCTGATATCCGCGTGCCGGCTTCTCGGCAAGTCCGTGGGGTACGAGCTGTTGCCTTATGTCTCGCAGTTCAGCCGCATAGCGATGGAGCGACCCCAGTTGTTCCGCTGGGTTGCCCTCGATGACAGCCGAACCGGGCTTGCCCATGCCGACCCTGCGTTTCCATATCGCCGCGAGGATAGGCTTCGCGACGCCGAGGCCGTAGCGTCGCTCGCCGCTCTGGCCAAGATGGATTATGGCGTCTCGACCTTCAGAAAGCATGAGGATGACACACCGGAGACGCTGCTTGCCAAGGACAAGGCATACTATTCTGCGATACGACTGTGTGCGGATCATGGCCTGTGGCCGGTGCCGGCCAACGCCAGGAACGGCGTCGGCATTCCATCGTTCCTGCGCTATGACCGCAGCGACGATTTTCCGGTCTTCGCGTATCGTGATGAGAACGGCCTCGATGTCAGCGCCGATGCCTACGGCGTGGTTGCGCCTTTCGCGTTCTACGACGACATACCGCCAAATGCCGAGCCTACCGCACCCGTTCATCGCAATCAGGACGCCATTGATTACTACGCTCACATCTTCACTTATTGGCGGGATGCGTTCGGCTTCGATTTTATACGCTACAACACAGTTGACCGGATATTCGAGGAAAGCCACGACGAGGCAGGCACTGTACCCATATCAGACAGGCCGACCCAGGAAGTGGTCAGCGCGGCCATCGAGGCATCGCGCGAGGGCGCTCCAGGCGTCGCCGCGGTCACTGCTCGCAAGGCGGCGGAAATTGACGAGTACGCCGCGCTCGGATTCGATCTAACGATCGGTAGCGACGCGCTGCGCAGAATAGACGCTCCCCTCATCCAGGACACGCTGAACCTGTATGATTTCCTGACAACGCGTTCGCGCGAATCGAGGCCGGCTTCCGTTTGTTTTGCCATCGATGTGCCCGAGTCGGGAGCGCCCAGGCTGTGGGGTTCGCCGATGTGGCGCGTGATGGGCGCGGAACGAATGCGGCTCAGGCATGGTGTCGCGCGCTTCGCGTCGGTAGGCGCGGGGCGCCGCCCCATGTTCGAGACTATGGGTTTTCAGGATGGTTCGACCGGCTTGTACGAGGCCGGACTCTCGATGCGTGGGCTGGATTGGGCAGACGATGACGACTTTGCTGCGGGGTATGCCTCGATAGAGCGACTCTACGCCCGCCTCAAGCCGTTCATCGACGCGGCGATAATAGACGAGCGTCATGTCGAGGCTAGTTATGCATGGTGGCAGATACATGGTGAAAGCCGCTCGCGTCTCCTGATAGTCGTCGTGTCGCTGGAGACAGCGGAAGGACAGGCCCCGGGACGCATCCAGATACAGATAGACCAATCCTGGGGTGATCTGGAAGGCCGGGCGTACCGGCTGCCCGATTCCGTAGGCATTGGCATCGAGGCGAGGCGCATGGCCGAAATCGACCTTGGCTACCTGGAGTGCGTGGTCATCGATCTGATTCCCGCTTTCTACTGAAGCGCCTCGATGGGCGCGTTTCTATTGTCAGCGTCCAGGCCGTTTGCGAATGTATATCTGCTTGCCCGTATCGGTGGGACTGGAGCGCTCTTCCACATCAAACCACCCACACGACTTGATCAGCTCCGCCAGCTTCCGGTATCCGTAGTTGCGCGGGTCAAAATCAGGCTGGCGGTTTGCGACATACTGACCAACCGGCCCCAGGTATGCCCAGCCTGACTCATCGGCTGAATCCTCGACGGCATCACCAAGCAGCGCCTTGAGCTTCTTGTCTATCTTCAGATCCTGGGCTGGCGGCTTTCGCTTGGGCTCATCCTTCGATGAGGTCTCTTCCTCCGCCGGTTCGCGCAGAATTTCTGTGTAAATAAACTTGTCGCAGGCGGCTACAAAAGGCTTGGGTGTCTTGCGCTCACCGAAGCCAAGCACCAGCTTGCCCGCTTCGCGCATGCGTGCCGCAAGCCTCGTAAAATCCGAATCGCTTGACACGATGCAGAACCCGTCGAGTTTTTCGGTATACAACAGGTCCATGGCGTCGATGATCATCGCGCTGTCGGTGGCGTTCTTTCCGGTTGTATACGAGAACTGCTGTATCGGCTGGATGGCGTACTCAAGCAACCTGTCTTTCCAGTGTTTGAGGTTGTTGGTCGTCCAGTCGCCGTATATGCGCTTGACACTGGCCACGCCATACTTGGCCACCTCTGCCAGCAACCCTTCGGTGATTGGCGCCTGCGTGTTGTCAGCGTCAATCAATACGGCCAGCTTCAGCTGCCCGGCGTCATAATCCTTATTCATGCTCATGCTGTTCTCCAAATATGCTGTTTCTAAGCAAACGCACCTTGCCTATGGTGCTCGCCGGTATGACGACAGGCACTCCGCCGCCGACATAGACCGTGATCATGGTGCCGCCAGGTGCCCTGCGCACCTCCCGCGGAACCCCGACGGCGCTCGCCTGCGCTCCCTGATCGTCGATGTAGGCGATATCGACCGTGGAGCCTTCTTTCATTGCCCGTTCAATCAGCCTGAGCTTGCCAGGATAGTCCATCGCCCCTATGACCAGGCCATCGCCGTCAGCGCTGGGACGCCGCAGCTGATCCTCGTCGAGCACCAGCCGTGACTTGATCCTGTCCGCAAGGTCCGCCTTTTCGTCAGGCGGCAAGTCGAGCTCCTCAAGACGCGCAAGCAGGCTGGCTACCAGCGGAGGATCAGCTGCTATCAGTGTAGTTCGTTGCGGCAGGAACGCAAGTGCCGGGTTTGACGCATCGGACATCAGTGCCGAACCAGCCGCGCTCCACAAGGCATGTGTCATCGTTTCGTCATCGAGCCCGGGTGTGGATGGCCTGATATCCACGTCGATGCCTGCGCTCCGAAGCATGTGCTCCGCTTCGGTCGCATTGCGCGCCGCCAGCATGTACACGCCTTCAGCCAGTCGTTCCAGCACGATGCCCGCGGCCTTCGGCGAGTGTTCGAGCACGCCAGACAGGTGGCCATCGAGCGCGACAACGACCCCTACACGTACCCTGGCCGACCTGGCCTCCGACTCCCACGCATCGAGAGAAAAAGCAACGCTCTGCGGCAATGGGGCGCCCGATAGATCCTCGAGGCGTTGCCTCAGCTCGGAGGCCCTGAAACCGTAGGCATATCCCGCCTTGGCCGCCGACTTGTCGAGCACCGCCGACCAGACCAGGCCGGTTCGATCGAGTCTGGCAACAGAGGCGACGAAGGCTCGAGTCGCCGGCCCCGCCTCCGGCAGGATCTTCAGTTCGTGCGATTCCTCAATGACGACGCAACGCGCAACCTGCTGCCGCTTTGCGAGCATGAAGTCGATGGCCGGCGTGGAGTGAACCAGGCCATCGGAGCCGGTAATCACGGCGCCAAGAGCACCGAGCAAAGATATGATTGTCTCGGTCAGCTCATCCAGCCGAAATGAAAGCGCGGCTACGATCACGGAACCGCCGGCGGCGCTGTGCGCCAGGATGTGCCGCATCACCGCCATGGCGACAATGCGCCTGACGTCAACAGTCCCGATAGCCGCGGACCGTGGCAAGGCTTCGAGGGCCGCCCTGAGCAATCCTGGCGCCAGCTCCGGCCCAACGGATTCGGAAACGAGGACGCTTGCCGCGATCGCTAACGGCGCGGCCGCTCCGGCCGCCTCGCATAGTATGACGAAGCGGCGAGGATCTACGACGGGCCTTCCCTCGTCACCCTGCCTGAATACGCCGGCGGATTCAAGCACCCCGATGGTCGCGTTGAGCTTGTCCCGATCGGCGGCAAGCGTCGGCGCGGCAGAGGCCAGAATCTCCAGCACCTTCTTGCTTGGTTCACGCCGGCCCTTGAATGCCGGCTTGGAATGTGAGCATGCCGAGACTACCGCGCAGAAATTGGCGAAGGGGTCTGGCGCATCGGGTTCGGCCGCGGGGTGAATGGTCGTCAGCGCGTCCGATGGCTCGAGTGCCGCCTCTATTTTTGGAAGCAGCGGCGGCGCAATGGCGAGCATGTCCATGCCGTGCGCATCCCGGTACTCATAGAGAATAAGCCGGTCTCTCAGGCTGCGGATGCGCCGCGCCGCCGCGCCTTCTCCAGAGCGCTCGTCCGCCGCGAGCGCTACCAGGTGTGTCGTAGGCAGACCATCTCCGGGGCGGCGCCCTGAGTAGAGCACCAGCGCGACAAGACGCCGGTCGACGCGATCCATCAGCCCGACGATGGCGTCAGCCGTGGAGGCCTTGCGCAGGAATGCCTCGAGCCTTGCGATAAGTTCATGCTTGTTGAACGGAGTCTTTACAGGCCCGAGCCATCGCTTGGCCGCTCCGATCAGGGTATCCTCACGATCGACTATCAGGCCGTCGCGCCATCGACTCAGTTCATCGGGGCCCATTCGGACTCCTCCCAGGCTTCGATGGTATATCGATAGCCTTGTTCAGTGAGAAAGCGGCGCCTGTTGTCCGCATATTCTTCCTCGATAGTATAGCGGGAAACGATAGAGTAAAAATACGAATTCTTTTCTTTCGGTCTAAGCACCCGACCGAGGCGCTGCGCCTCTTCCTGGCGGGACCCGAAGGTACCGGAGACCTGAATGGCCACTGACGCGTCCGGCAGATCGATCGCAAAATTGGCGACGCGGGACACAACGATGACCCTGACCCGGCCGGCCCTGAAGTCGGCATAGATTCGCTCACGTTCGGGATTGGGCGTAGCCCCCGTTATCAAGGGCGCGTTCAGCTCCTTGGCCAGAGCGTGTAGCTGGTCCAGAAATTGCCCAATCACCATGATCAGGTCTTCCGAGTGGTTGTCCAGAAGCTCCCTGACTATACGAGCCTTTATTGGATTCTCGGCCGCTACTCTATGACGTTCCCTGGTGCCGCACGAGACATAGCGCAGACGGTCATGGTCAGCCATTGGAACCCGTATCTCGCGGCAGAACGCCTCGGCTATGAAGCCCTTTGCCTCAAGCTCCTTCCAGGGCACATCGTAGCGTTTGGGGCCGATCAGGCTGAAAACGTCCTCCTGCAGGCCATCCTCCCTGATAAGCGTCGCGGTCAGACCCAGGCGACGAATAGCCTGAATCTCCGCCACTACCCTGAAAACTGGAGCGGGCAGAAGGTGCACCTCGTCATAGATGATCAGGCCCCACTTCTCCTTGCGGAACAAATCGAAATGCGGGAAATCGGAATTCTTGTCGGGCCGCCAGGTCAGCACCTGGTATGTCGCTATCGTTATCGGTTTGACATCCTTGGTGGCGCCAGTGTATTCGCCAAGGTCATCACGCGAGACGCTCGTCTTGTCCAGCAACTCATCCATCCACTGATGAACAGCGGCGACATTCGTTGTGACGATCAGAGTCTTGCGCCCGATCGCGGCCATCGCCGCCATGCCGACTACCGTCTTGCCTGCGCCGCATGGCATCACCACGACACCATATCCGGTGCCAGGGGTGCCCAGCCCAACGAAGGCCTTGACCGCGTCTTCCTGGTACGCGCGGAGCGAGAAAGCGGCACCGTTCGATCGCTTGTCCTTGAGCTGCAGCGCGAATGGCGCGCCGTCGGCCAGTGGCGCCTCGTCAAAGGCTGGCCAACCCAGCTTTATCAGTTCACGCTTGACGGTGCCCCGTTCCGTCAGCGCTATCAGGAACCCATCCGCATCGGGCGCCAGATATTTACCCAGCCGCTTCGAGCCTTCCAGTTCGGCCCGGACGAATGGATCATCGCATGACAGGCGCAAGGTATGCTCGTCCGGGCCTGCCGACAGCACAAGCTTTCCGAAACGCGCCATCGTCGCGCGCACCGATTGTTCAAGAGATGGCGGCAGATCGTAGCGGGTCCAGCGCTCCATGGTCGCGACTATGGCATCGGCGCTGAGCCCTGCGCTGGCGGCATTCCACAGCGATAATGAGTCCAGCCGGTATGTGTGGAAGTGTTCGGGGCTTTTCTCGAGCGTGGCAAAGGCGGACAGCTCCGCACGAGCCTCTTCAAAGCCTGAGGCATGGGCATCGAGCAACAGCGATTGGTCGCTCTGGGCGATCAGCGGACGAGCTTCCATATCCGGTCTTTGTACCATGCAAGGCACTACCCTGTCAAAGACATGGTAAGAATACCTAACAATTTGCGCTCACCATACTATGGAATGACGGCGATCCGTATCCTGATGGGCAAATGATCGGAGTACCCGGAATTGAGTCTCGGGTTGTACGCCAGTGGTGTCCCCGACGCATCCACTGCAAATTGAGGCGGTTCGGCGCTGAACGACTCGAAGCGCAGGGCTCCACCTTCTTCCGCGACCAGAGCCGGGGACAGGAGCAACTGGTCGATCCTCTCCGGATCGCCTTCGAATCGATAACTGTAGCCGCCGGCACCGTCCCATGGACAAAACAGCACAAGCGGGGAGGCCTTTGGCGCAGCCAGCTGGCGGGCCGCGTCGCGTGCGCGAGCGGGACTGCCCGTTATGAGGAGCCATGGGCCGGCGCCCGCCTCCGCTGGCATGAGCGCCGTTGGCCAAGCCCGCTCGACCCGCTCGAATTCATCGGGGTTCTCATTGAAATCACCTGCGACGACCAGCGCGAGCGCGGGGTCGGCGGCCAGTCGGGACGCGACAAGTGCGTCGATGAAAACCGCAGCGGCCTGGCGTTCCGGCTCAGTCTCCTGCGCGCCTCCGAGCTTGCTCTTCCAGTGCGTGGCTATGATCACCAGTCGGTGTCCATCGACAGAAAGCTCCACCTCCAGCGCATAGCGTGGAACGGATGACGGGCCGCCTTCCGGAGGCCTAATGCGGTGCGCCCGCGCCGCGACAACCGGGTATCGCGACAGTACCCCGCATGCGACGACAGCCTCTTCGTCCGGGGAGGCGATAACGTGCTCGTATCCTCCCGCGGCTGCCGCAAGGTCTTGCAGAACCCTCTGGTTCTCGGCTTCCTCAACGACGAGGATGTCGGGACCATCGCCCAGCCTGCCGCGTCCCGATGCCGAGAGCACCGACGCGGCCAGCGCGGCCAGCCGAGCTCGGTAGCGGCTCTCATCCCACGCGCCTGATGAAACCCTGAACTCCGCGTATTCACCGCCCTGATCAACCGGGTCGAATAGTGTCTGCAGGTTGTATGACATGACGACGACGGATCCGCCTTCGGCAGGCAGCGACCGGCAGCCTATACAGGCTGTCAGAGTCAGTGATAGCAGGATGACGGGTGGCAAATGATGGGCGCGCATGCTGGCCTCCCCATAAAAACGGGGCGCGGCCCCGCTGGATTCCGTGGAGCACAGGCTCCAATCCATTTACGGGGCCGCGCGCATCAACGCTTGAGGCGATGATGCCCAGGGGATGTGTCAAGACAGATCAGAGGCCGAGTTGCTCCCGGGTCGCGGCAACCCGCGAAACCAGGCCGTATGCGACGGCGTCATCGGCGCTCATCCAGTAATCGCGGTCGGTATCCTTGACAACCCGCTCGAGAGGCTGGCCTGTCTCGTCGGCAATGAGCTTGTTGAGACGATCGCGGGTCTTCTCGAGTTCGCGCGCGTGAATCTCTATCTCGGTCGCCACGCCACGGAGGCCGGAGAGCGGCTGGTGTATCAGGTAGTGCGAATTGGGAAAGGCTATGCGTCGCTCTTTGGGCGCGGCGAGCAGGATCAGTGCACCCGCGCTCGCGACCAGGCCCATGCCTATCATCCAGACATCCGGTTTGACGAACCGTGCCATGTCGAAGATGGCGTATCCTGCGTCGACGTCTCCACCAGGTGAATCGATCATGATCTTTATTGGATCAGCGCTCTTGGCCTCAAGGAGCAGGAGCTGCCTGACAACCCGTTCTGCAAGATCCTTGTTCACTTGACCTGAAAGCAGGATTGTTCTGGTCTCGAGCAGGCGTTCCGCCAGGGCATCGGGCCCCTTGGGTGCCTTGTCTTCTTCTTCATCGTCATCATCGTATCGGCCATAGAGCTGGCTCAGTATTCGCATTGAATCTCCTCCGAACTGGTCACCGCGCCTGTATTGGCGCGCAAACTATCAAGAGTATACTTATAATCGGCCTTTTCGCCTACGGAATGGCCAGACTTGTATCCTGATTGGCTTTATAGTATTTTCTGTATATTGTGAAGTTCCTGGCAGACGACGCCGGGCCCGCCACTGAGGCTGGTGGAATTACTGGTGTCAGGAACATAAGGAGAACCGATGAAAAGCTTGTATGCCACGACAGTACTCTTGATATCCGCTATTGCCATGACATCCTGTGCCAAGGCGGCGGCGCCAGGATTGTCACAGGAAGCTCCGCAGCAGAACATAGGGCAGACAGGCAAGCCCGTGGACGATGGCGAGCGCCTGGTTGAGGCCGCCGCCACCAACAAGCCATGGTATTCTGACAGACTCGAGGCTCTCGGTTTCTATGTCTTTCCTGCCCCCGAGCCGATTCCGTCATTCTCGGTCAAGACCCTGAAAGGCGCGGACGCGACTCTCGCGACGCTGAGCGGCAAGGTTGTGCTCCTCAACTTCTGGGCTACCTGGTGTCCGCCATGCAAGATGGAAATGCCATCGATACAGGTGCTTCATGAGAAAATGAAGGGTGCCTCATTCGAGATCATGGCCATAAGCGTATCGGAGAAGCCGGCGACGGTCACGGATTTCCTCAAGAACAATCCGTACACGTATCCCATGTATCTTGACGAGAATGGATCCGCCTCGGCCCCGTTTGCCAGCCGTGGCATACCGACGACGTTCATCCTGGACAAGCAAGGGCGGGCTATCGCGGGAATCGTAGGTTCGCGCTCCTATGATGGTCCGGAAGTACTGACGCTGTTCAAGGAACTGGCGGAGCGCCTCTGATGACTTCGGTCCCGCTTTTCGTCGCACTGGGCGCCGGGGTTCTATCGTTCCTGTCGCCATGCGTACTGCCGCTGATACCAGGCTATCTGTCGTTTATCAGCGGAGTCGGTTCGCAGGAAATCCGCAGCGGCAGCCAGAGGGCCGGCGTGTTTTACCGCACACTGTTTTTTGTCGCTGGCTTCTCGGCCGTATTTGTCGCTCTGGGATTGTTGTTTTCGGGCGGTGGCATGCTGGTAGCCGGCAGGTCAAACAGGCTGGTCTCGATTATCGCCGGAACCATCGTGACGATACTGGGCATCAACACGATGTTCGACTTCATCAAGTTCCTGAACTCCGATGTACGCGCGCATGTGACCAGCAAGCCGACCAGCGCTCTGGGTTCTTTTGTTGTCGGCATGGCGTTCGGGGCAGGCTGGACTCCCTGCGTCGGGCCGATTCTGGCATCGATATTGTTCATGGCGGCGCGTTCCGGTGGAGCGGCCCAGTCTGTGGTCCTGCTCTCCGCGTACTCCGCTGGACTCGCGGTTCCATTCATCGCCGCGGGCCTCTTCTTCGACAGACTCGCTCCGCTGTGGGTATGGTTCAAGAAGCACGGTCTGGCCGTGCGCATTGTCTCGGGGCTCCTGCTCGTCGCCATTGGCCTGTCGATGGCTCTGGGGCGTCTTACCGCTCTGAATGCCGTTACCGCTCGACTCGGCATAGGCATCAAGTCGTTTGCCGCCAGCCAGCCCGAGGCGACGATGGCGATTTCACTGACTATCATCGGCGTGCTGGCCGCGCTTCTGGTCGCGGTACCTGTCATGCGCAGACGGCCGTTCGCGCAGCCTGTCCGTCTTGTCATGCTGGGTCTACTGCTGTTGGCGCTACTCTTGCAGGCGCTCGGTGTCGTATCGTTCGCCGGCATCGTGGCTGGCTGGTTGATGTTCCAGGGAGCGTAAGGCGGTCGTGCGGCGTGCTCGGGCGGATTAGACGGTGCCGACCTTGAACGATCGTCTGAAACGCTGCCGTCTGAATCGCTCGAACCACACAACCACCGTCGCCAGAAGCAGGCGCGGAACGGTTATCCAGAACAGGGGTACGCCGATCGCCATGAACAGGATCGTGTCTTCAAGCAGGCTGTGGCATAGTCCGGCATGGTGGTTGAACAGATCCGCCTCCTGGGGCTTCATCTTGCCGTCTTTGACCCGCTCCATGATTATGGCGGCCCCGTAGGCGTATCCAACCACATTGATGACTATCCACAGTACGCTGGTATTCTCCGATAGGCCAAATATCCGCATCACCGGCGCCATCAACTTGGAAAGCACATCGATGACATGAAATTCTTCAAGAAGACGCTGGCCTATCATTATTGACAGCACCAGCACGACTATCTTGAATACGAGTCTGAGCGTCGATATGCCCCATGCGGCGAGCATGGGCCAGAATTCAGCTCTGGAAACCGTCGCCCCGATGGTGGCGCTGGCTCCGCTAAAGGCAGGCAGGACCAGATTGAACAGGTAGCCCATGACGATGGCGCCGCCGATGCGGAGGACCACCATCTTGAAAGCCGACGAGCCCGATTTCTTCATGACCGCGGTCTCAACAATCAGGTTATGGGCGGTCAGTGACATGACAGCGAGTATGGTTATTTCGCGTAGGGTTAGCGGCAGCGTACCCATGATCGCGATGGCACTGTAGTTGTTGAGCAGAGCGGCGCTTACCAGCACCAGCGCAGCCTCGCCAGGCAGGCCTATGATGCGCATGGCCGGAGCCAGCAGCCTGGCGCCCCACATCAGGGCTCCACTCCATTGAAGCAGGGCCACGGCAAGGCTCACCGGCACCATGATCCGTATCAGGAACAGCGTCGTTGAAAAGCCCGAAGAAAGCCCTCCCGACAGGGCGGAACGAAGGCGCATTTGTAGTGTGGGTACGTCATTCATCAGACGCGGATTGTCCGCTCAACAGCGCCCGGTGTCAAGAGTAGCGAAATTCCGGGCTACAGATTGATTGTCATGCCCTCGCGGCTGGCATCAATGCGCAACCTTGATTTTCCGCGCACCTTCTCCTGGTAGAAGAGCTCCAGTTCCTGAAGCTCGGTATCCGTCCTGTTTGGGTCGTGATGGAATAGCAGCAGCCGTATTACATCCGCCCTGTTGGCGGCGTTGATGGCGTATTCGAACGACGAGTGTCCCCAGCCGATCTTGCCCGCCTTGTATTCCTTTGCGCTGTACTGCGTGTCATGAATGAGCAGGTCAACACCGTGGTAGAACAATTCGATCCGCTCATTCTCCTCGCGCGCCGCCCGCGTGCCCTCCTCGGCAATCGCCGCGTCATAATCGGGGTCGGCGGGGTCGGTAGGAAAGAGGTTGGTGAATGGCTCATGATCGTAGGCGGTCGCGAATGACTTGCCTTCATATTCTATTCTGTAGCCGAGGCACAGCACCGGATGGTTGAGGTATTTGGTCTTGATGACAACGCCATCGCCGAGGTCTATCTCCGTCTCCTTGAGACTCTGGTATGTGATAGTGGCCGCCAGTTCGTCCTGTCTGACAGGCCAATACCGGTATGACAGCTGCGAGCCAATGATCTGTTCGAGTGTTTCGTCCTCGAAATTGACAGGTCCGCGAATGCGCAGCGTGGTGCCAGGAACGTAGATGGGCGTAAACATCGGAAAGCCCATTATGTGATCCCAGTGCGTGTGCGTCAGAAAGACATCGGCGTCGATAGGGCCTTTCTTGAGTTCGTTGCGTACCAGCCAGTCGCCCAGGCTTCGTATGCCGGAGCCCGCGTCGATAACAATAAGCCGTTTGCCGCACCGCACCTCTATGCACGAGGTGTTGCCGCCGAAAACCACCGTGTCCGGTCCGGGCACTGGCATCGATCCGCGGTCTCCCCAGATTTTTACACTGAACACAGCAACCCCCCGATCAAGGCTTTACCTTCAGGAATATCGATGCCTTCTCTATCTCGGCGTTGACGGCTGCATCAATTTCCTCGAGCCACACCTTGGGCACGCCCAGCCGCTCAAAAACACCGGCTGGCAGTTTCTCTGGATACAGGCAGCCGGAGAAGCCGATGCCCTCCCGGCTGGCATAGTAGTCGGCAACAGCCACAGCGAGCACAATATCGGTATTCTTGCCTTCGTACGCATCCACAGAGTGGTGAAAGCGTATGGCGTCGGCGATTGGGCCATCGAGATGCCACGCGTCGGCTATCATCGATCCTGCCTCGGCGTGGTCAATATCGATGCTGCGCTTTTCCGCCAGATATATCGGAATGCGCTCCCGATCTGCCAGACCCATCGCCTTGACATATTCATCGGAAAGGGCGTTGTTCAGCGGTATCTTGCCGATATCGTGCAACAGGCCCGCCGCGAAGAACTCGTCCAGCCGCTGCGGCTCGACACCTTTCTTTCTGGCGAGCATCTTGGCCACCACACCGACACAGAGCGAGTGCCGCCAGAAGCCTTCCATGTTCAGCGCCCGGAAGCCTGATTTGTCGACGAGGCGATCGAGTATGGCCGTGCTGAGGGCAAGGTTCTTGACGGTGTTGACGCCGAGCATGATTATGGCGCGCACGAGGCTGGTTACTTGATTCTGAAGGCCATAGTAGGCCGAGTTGATAAGCTTGAGCACCTTGCCCATCAGGACCGGATCCAGTGAAATGACCTTGTCCAGATCGGTAGGGCTGGTCTTGGGGTTATTGCATATCTCCAGGACCTTGGCCACGGTCGTCGGAAGGCTGGGCATCGAGACGATGTAGGCCTTGATCCTTCTGATGTTGTTACTTTCCGGCATTCTTCTTCTCCCGGCGCATGAACTCGATCAGCCTGGCGAGGCGGGGCGAAACCGGCACGCCCAGTATTTCTGACGGTATTGGCGGCTTGATGGCTTTCTTGCCGGCTACCTCGATGATAGCGTCGAGTTTGGCCGTTACGCCGCTCTTGTCCATTGCCTCCCGCTTGTCAGGCGGCAGCGCGCCAGACAAATTCTTGAGGTACGCATAGAGCTTGGCCGCCTGTTCGCCGAATGGATCAATCACTGTCTTTTCAGCTTCGGGCTGGGCTTGTTGTTCTGGCGGCGTCAGTGCGGAATCGGGTTGCGGTCCGGCCTCTGACTCCGGCTCAACCTCTGGCTCGGACTCCGGCTCGATCTGTGGGGCTTCTTCATCCGCGCCGATATCCTCATCCTCTTCTTCTGTTATCACGGCATCGGGTTCGTCAAAATCCGGCTCGTCTATGTACTCGGGCAGAGGCTCGTCGAGAGGCTCCTCATCAAGTGCCGCATCCTCGGGTGGCAATTCATCCGGCAACGCGTCGTCCAGAGCCATATCTTCCGGGAACTCAGCTTCGAGTTCCTCCTCGACAGGCTCAACGGTATCGTCTAGTGGCTGCGACAGATCGAGAGGATCGGGATACCCGGGTTTGGGTTCCTTTGGCTGTGGCAGGCGATCTTCCGGTGGCTGCTGGTATTGCGGCATCTGAGGAGCCTGCTGGTATTGCGGCATCTGAGGAGGCTGCTGGTACTGCGGCATCTGTGGCTGCTGCTGGTATTGCGGCGTCTGAGGAGGCTGCTGGTACTGTGGCATTTGTGGCTGCTGCTGGTATTGCGGCATCTGAGGAGGCTGCTGGTACTGTGGCATCTGAGGAGGCTGCTGGTACTGCGGCATCTGAGGAGGCTGCTGGTACTGCGGCATCTGTGGCTGCTGCTGGTATTGCGGCATCTGTGGCTCGGCTCTTGCCGGCAGCGCTTCTTCTTCAGGTGCCGGTGGCCTGCCATGATCATCGCCGTATAGATCTTGCCCATCGAGCAGCGGATCCACACGCCGTTCTCCATCGTCATCGTCCGGCTCCGGGACTTCGTTCTCGGGCTCTTCGGCAGACTCGAGTTCGAGCTCATCCTCGCCGTCAAGCGGTTCCTCGCGCTCGTCGAGGTACAACGACTCATCGGATTCATCGACCGGTATGGTATCGGCGTTTCCGAGGTTGAAGACGGCATCAGCGTCCTGGCCGGCCGCGACCGCGTCCGGGGCCTTTATCTCGGCTCGCATGGCGTCACGAAGCACCTTGACGTTGCGTTCCCATGCTTCCCGCATGTCACCCGAATAGGCACGGACGGCTTGTTCATACGCGTCTATTGAATCATTGAGGCCATCGATGTCCTCCGCACGGCCACGACCACCGCGTAGATTGACCAGCTTGTCGGCCGCCTCGACCGCCTTGTCCTTTTCGCCAAGCGACTGATACTCGGCTGACAGTTCGAGCCATGCTTCCGCGTCATCGGGGCGATCGGCGACCACCTCGTTGAGTATCTGCGCGGCGTGCGCGTGGTCGCCTTTGTCGGAATGGGCGCGGGCCAGCTCGATTCTGGCCTGATAGTCGCGCGGGCGGGCTGTAAGGTGCTGCTCGAGTTCCTTTATGGCAGCGTCAGCGTCGCCCGATTCACGGTACAGCCGCGCCAGCTCCACCTTGAAGCTGGCCTGATTCGGATCAAGCCGCACTATCTTCTTGTAGACTTCTTTGGCCTTCTCGGGCTTTCCCAGGCTTTGGAGCAGCAAACCATATATCTTGAGTGCCTCTATGTCGTTAGGGGAGCGGCGCAGCACATCGGTAACCGCGTCCATGGCGAGGTCGAGGTGGCCGAGCGCCCGGTACAGCCTGGCCAGTTGCACGCGCAAGCCATCATTGTCGGGCATCAGATCGACCAGGGCCTGGATTTCGCCTATCGCCTCGGCGTAGCGTCCGGTTTTTTCGAGCACGTCCTGGATATTGACGGCCGCCGTAAGGAACTTGGGATTGGCCTCCAGGGCCTTGCGGAACCATGAGACAGCCTCATCCGGCTTGCCAGCTTCCGCATACGCCATGCCAATTCCGTTGCGTGCTGGAGCGTTCAACTGGTCAATAGCTATGATCTGGGAGAACATATCTATGGCGCGCTTTTGCTGGCCGTTCTTCGCGAGGCATTCACCGTAGCGGGTCATCGCCTCGATCCATCCAGGGCGGCCCTTGACCGCCGCATCATATTCGGTGATGGCGTCCGCGGGCTTTCCAAGCGCCTCATAGGCTATGCCCAGATTGTAATGGAACGACGGATAGTTGGGATCGACCGTAAGGCCACGCCAGAAGGTCTGTACAGCCTTGGCGTTGTCTCCCATCGCCATATAGATATTGCCCAGGTTGTTGTAGGCTATGACATGATTGTTGTCTATTTCGACAGCCTTTGCGAAGGCCATCTCGGCCGCGCGGAGGTTGCCGAGCATCTTGTGGGCATTGCCCATATTGAAGAGCAACTCCGCGTCACCGGGGTTGATGTCGATGGCCCTGTCGAGCGCAGACAGGGCGTCGAGCGGCTTGTTCAGGCGCAGGTACGCGACGGCCATGCCTTCAAGCGCACGCACATCATTGGCATCAACCTCGACAGCGCTGGAGAACGCGGCCAACGCCTCGCCAGGCTTGTTTGTCCGCATGTATACCGTGCCGAGCACCATGCGCGCGGTCTTGGACTTTGGGTCCTCGAGCAGGTGTTTTCTGGCCAGACGCTCGGCCATTTCGAAGTCGCGGAGCCGTAGCGCGTTCTTGGCGCGCAACAGATTGTCGGTGCTTTTCCTGGCTTCGGTCATGGCGAGACCCTCGATGGCCGCGCGCTGATCTCGCGCGAGAATTCCCCGATGTGGGGTGGTGTGGCGTCGTCATAGGCGGCGACCGCGATAAAGTACAGTGTGCCGTTCTTGAGGCCATTCAGGGTCAGGCTCGTCGAGCCGGCTCCCTTCACAAAGACCGGACTGGACCCTTCAGTCGAACCAGTGCCAAAATAGTCCCCTGACGCAAGTCCATAGTATACCACATATCCCCGGACATCGGATTCAGAGACGCTTGACCACCGTACCGTGATGCGGCCATCCCCGCTCGCGGCACGAACGGTTGACGGAGGCGATGGAGGCTCGTCGGGCTGGTAGCGTATCGTGATGGCGCCTACGGATGGACTCTGTTCTCCGGATGCATTCGGATAGAGCATCAACCTGAGTTGCAGGTAGCGGCCTCGGGAAACGGTTCCGCCTGTCGAGGCAAAGTGCGTGCCAGGCGTGAACGGTATCCAGGCTGGCGAATCATCCTGCCAACCAACCGAAGAATCGGCGGCGCGGTAGCTCCAGTGAATAGCCGACTCGCCCGGTGTGCGCGTTTGGGCATCGATACCATTGATGGCCGAATTCGTGGCGCCCAAGTCGATGATCGGAGACACGATCGTGCCGCCGGCGGGCCTGTAGCGTGCCAGCGTGGGCTGCTCGATGAAGGAGGACGAGAGTTGAAACTCGTCAATCATTCCGGTGTAGTTCTGCGCCAGGTCGAGCTTGCCCGAACTGCCCGAAATCGGGTTGAACACGGTGCCAGCCTGCTTCTTGGTCGAGGTGGCATAGGCAACAGCCTCGGTCTTGCCGTTCATCAGGTACTCGACCAGGCCGGTAGCTGAATCGAAGCGGACCAGGTGGTGCGACCAGACACCTGGCACCAGGACTGATGCACCCTGCAGGCTTATCATCGTTTCGGCGCCAGACGGGTTTGCAAAGAAATTCAGGAATCCGAAGACAATCCGATTGCGCAGGATAACGCAGGAGACTTGCTGTGAAAGCCATGCCTTGCCGGCGCGCCTGGTGGCCTTCCACATCATGATGATTTCACCCGAGTCGGCGCGGGTCGGCTTGAGCCAGAACTCGATGGAAAAGTCCCCCATCGGAAGCTCGGGAGAAAACAGGGTGCTCGATACCGGCTCCAGGGTGAGCTTTGTAGCCGGAGCCCTGAAGACACCGGCACCGGTGCCGAAACGTGACGCTGCCGATTGCTCGTACGGTCCCATCGTCTTGACCGACCAGCGTCCAGTCGCCTCGGTCGGTCCGCCACCGGACGACATATCGTCGAACGTCAGCAGGAGATCCGTGCTCTGGTCGATGCCGGAAGCAGCGGGACTCAGCGACAGCTCGGGACCCGATGGCCCTTCGACCCGTTCGGTACCGTCATGCAGCCATTGGTATGGGGATGACCTGACGACCGTTGCTGCATCAACGATGCGCTCGTCGTCGGCGTACGCTGCCGTTGGACTGACGAGGGCCGGCGTGAGCGCCAGCGATGCGATCATCGCGATCCGGATCGCGCCGCGATGGATTGAGTGTCTCTGTATATGGTCGTGCATGGTGCGCTGTTCCTCTGTCATCCAGAATCGGTCCTTGTCAGTATTAACAATCCGCGTTGGCGGGAGTTGCCGAATGGCTAGAACTTTTCGACAAAACCTCACTATCATAGTATCGAAGAATATGGACGAGAATAAAGCCCGGCCTTCAAGCGTAGTGCGGAATATCGCAAAACAGGCTCCGGAAGCCCCTGGAGTCTACCTCTGGAGGGATCCGGAGGGTGTTGTCATCTATGTTGGCAAGGCAAAATCGCTCAAAGCCCGGCTTGCGTCGTATTTTACGGGCAAACGCGAGGTAAAGACGAAGTTGCTCGTGTCAAAGGCCACCGCGCTCGAATGGATATTGACAGAGACCGAGTACGAGGCCCTTCTGCTTGAAAACAACCTGATCAAGCAGTATGCGCCTCGGTACAACATCAACCTGAAGGATGGCAAGACATACCCGTCAATCAGGATAACAAACGAGGAATTTCCCCGCGTATTCCGGACCCGGCGGATAATCGATGATGGCAGCAGGTATTTCGGCCCCTATCCCAGCGCCGATGTCATCGATCGTTACCTCGACATGGTGCGGCGGCTCTTTCCCCTGCGGCGCTGCAAAACCATGCGAAAACGGCAGACTCCATGCATGTACTACCACATAGGGCGCTGTTCGGCACCCTGCGCCGGCAAGACCACCCGCGAGGAGTACATGCTGCAGGTCGAACGCGTGGCAACGCTCCTGTCAGGCGATTCCGACGTCTTGCTTGAATCGCTGAAAACGGAGATGGAAGCCGCGGCGAGTTCACTGCAATTCGAAAAGGCCGCAAGCCTGCGCGACACGATCCAGGCCATCGGCGCCTTCAAGGGCGATTCAGGCGTGGTCGATTTCATGTCAGGTGACCGCGACTATGTGGCCTGGGCGGTCGATGGCAGCCTGGTCGATTTCGTTGTGTTCCAGACCAGGGGGGGGCGCCTCGTGGGCCGTGACCTGTTCAGGGAGCGGACCTTCGGGTCAGAGTCAGAGGCGGTGGCTGAGTTCCTGTCGGTATACTACGGCCCCGACCGGGCGCCGCCGCCGGAGGTCTATGTCAAGGATGCCACGGGGCTCGAGCTCGTCGTCGACTATCTACGGGATGAACTCGGGCGTGTTTTTGCACTGGCTACGCCTGCCGAGCACCGTCACGAGGCCGCGCTTGCGATGGCCGAGTACAACGCGCGTGAAGACCTGCTGAAGCGCCGGCGCGAGGCGGGGGATGTGGAGGCGCTTGAGTCGCTCAGGGCGGCGCTTGATCTCGAGACACTGCCGGAACTCATTGAAGGCTTTGACATTGCGCAACTGTCAGGCAAGCATACGGTTGCCTCGCTGATTTCGTTCAGAAATGGTGCGCCTAACAAGAAGGGCTACCGCATCTTCAAGATCAGGAGCCTGGATGGGGCGATAGACGATTTCGGCGCGATGCGGGAGGTCACGGCGCGGCACTATACGCACGTCGCCAACGACGAGGCAGAGGCGCCGGATCTGGTGCTTATAGATGGAGGACGCGGGCAGGTCAATGCCGCATGGGACATACTCGACGCGCTCGGTCTCGATATTCCGGTTGTCGGACTGGCCAAGGAAAACGAGGAGCTCTGGCCCCATGGCGCCAGCGAGCCTATTGTGCTTCCAAAGGATTCAGCGGGATTGCGGCTGGTCGTGGCCATACGCGATGAGGCTCATCGCTTCGCCACAGGCATGAACCAGCGCCTGCGCGGCAAGAGTGTCGGCTTTCCGATCCTGGAAGCCGTCAGGGGCGTGGGACCGGCCCGGGCGCGGCGGATCATGGACGCCTTCGGTTCTCTCGCAGCCGTAGCCGAAGCCGCGCCTGAATACATAGCGTCACGCTCGGGCCTGGATCAGGCGGCCGCGGCTGCCGTCAAGGAAGCGGCGGCGCGGGCCGCCTCGGTTGGTCTTGATGCTCCGGCTGATGGTCTGGACGAGCCGGGGCAGCCCGGTGCACAGTGAGTCCATGCGACGCCGACTACCCCTTCCAACCATCATTGTCGTCATCTTCATACTGATAGCGATCCTTCTGCCAGGTTCCAGCCTGCCCCAGGGGCCGCATATCCCCGGTTTCGACAAGTTGGTACACTCTGGCATGTTCATGGCGCTCGCGCTGGCCGTTTGTCTCGATTTCAGGCTCGTCGGCGTGCGGCGCCTGCTTTCTGTCCTGGTCGCGGTCTTCGCGTTCGCGGCGCTGACCGAGATCAGTCAGCTCTTCGTGCCCGGGCGTTCCTGCGACGGCTTTGACCTGGTCGCTGACATGGCCGGTTTCGTTGTCGGACTGTCTGCCCACAGGATCGCTGCCGCGTTCGCGGCCCGGTTGTCTTGACCAAGCGCCCTCGGCTGCGTACATTTGCATCCTCACTCATGGGGTTGCAGACGTGGATATTCTAGGCATTCTACCAGCATCGCTTCTGGCCGAACGGCTCGAGGTGCTTGCCTACTTGTATCGACGGGCCGACGTGGCCGTCAATGAATTCGTCCAGGCTTCAGGCGTCTCATGCGGCTTTGGCTGCGGACTCTGTTGCGAGGGTTTTATTCCCGATATTCTGCCGCTCGAGGCGTCGTACATAGCCGCGTGGCTGGTCGGAACGGATCGCGAAAAGGCCTACCGCATAGCTGCCTCGGGTCTGAGTCCTATTGCGCAACCAGATAGCCGGCGGGGGTGCCCCCTGTATGCCGCCGATACTCGCTACCATTGTACGGTATACGAGGCTCGACCATTGATATGCCGTATGTTCGCGTTTTCCGGAATCAGGAACAAGCACGGTTCGGCCAGTTTCTCTGTATGCAGACATGGGCACAGCGCCGGCGCCGCCAGGGCAGCGAGTGGCCATGATGAACTCATCCGAGTATTCGGCGCCGAGCCGCCAGTGATGGCTGATATGGGCTCCGAGCTGGCCGGCATCGATCCGGCGACATCAGGCGAGCGTATTTCGCTTGATCGGGCCGTCCCTGAGGCGGTGGCGCGCGTGCTTTTCCTTGTCGGCATGAAGGATGACGACCCACTCGATGGTGGGCCCGACCTGCGTCCTACAGTGCCAAAGGCCAGCTAGGCATGGGTCGACACACTGTCGCCTCGAATCGACATGTAGCGCTCCTTTCGCTGCAGCGTGGCCTGACTGGAGACCGGGCGCTGGCTGGCACCTCCTACATGGACGATCCTGCTCTGCTCGCCGCCTATTCGGAGTACTACCTCGAGGTGTCCTGCGCCCAGACTCACAGGATCTGTTCGATGACAGGACTGCGTCCGCGATCGGTCCTGGACATGGGTGCCGGCCCTGGCTCGGTTTCGCTGGCGCTGGCGGAACGGGGAGCCCAGAGCCTGACGCTGGTGGACCGCTCGGCACCCGCCCTCGAGTCAGCGAGGCAAGCGCTCGAGCAGCTCCGGCGGCCAGGCTCCGATCCACTGGACGTGGCTGTGATATGCGCCGATCTCGAGTCGAGCGCGGCGATACCGTCTGGCCCGTTCGACCTGGTTGTGTTCGGTCACAGCCTCAATGAGATTGGAACCGGTCCCGACCTCCTGCCGAGGCGGCTCGCGCTGGTCAGGCGTGCGGCCGCGTCTTTGGAGCCAGGTGGCGGCATCCTGATAATCGAACCGGCGACGCTTGCCGCCAGTCGCGACACGCTGCAATTGCGCGACGTCCTGGTGGCTGATGGCTGGCTCGTGCGGGCTCCATGCACCTGGGCTGGCGCTTGTCCCGCCCTCCAGGCTGGTCCATCGCACACATGCCACGATGAATCGACCTGGGACATGCCTCCTGGGGTCGCCCAGCTCGCACTCAAGCTGGGCCTGGACAGAGAACTGATAAAAATGACCTGGATACTCGTCGTTCCGCCGTTCGTCGTTCCGCCGTTCGTCGTTCCGCCGCTCGTTGTGTCGGAGAAGTCCGGGGCCTACCGCGTTGTGTCTGCCCCGATGCTGAACAAGGGCGGGCGCGTGAGATACCTGCTCTGCGGCCCTGCCGGACGGTTCCCGTTCTCGGCCAGGAATGGCGACGACGCGGCGACTCGAGGCGGTTTCTTCTGTTTGCGGCGCTACGACCTGATCGAGGTTGCTAATCCCGAAATCAGGGAAGGGGGATGGGGATTCGGCCCAAAGACGACCATCCACACCTTCGCACCACCGGTAGCGCTTGCCCGCGGCGATGGGCCCGGACTACAATGACTTCATGGATGCTCGTTTCGCGTGTTTCATTGGCTGGTCCAATACCGGCAAGACTGGCTTTGTCGAACAGTGCATAACGGCTCTCCGAGCCAATGGGATATCCGTAGGCGCCATCAAGTGCGTTCACCATGGGGCGAGCTTCAACCTGCCTGGAAAGGATTCCACCCGATTCTTCTCCGCAGGCGCCACAGCCGCCCTGGTCTCCGATGATGAGACTGTCAGAATCGAGTCTACACCCGGCAGCTGGGGCCGCGAGTACGCCAGGTCTGTCTTTCCGGTGGGCGAGGTCATTCTGGTGGAAGGCCGCCTTCTGCCCGGAGCGGTTCGGGTACTCGTCGGTGGGCCAGCCACCACCCGTGATGAGCTGAAGCGCCCACTGACGGAATTCGATGTACTGATCACCGATGCCGCCGACCTGGCCGAAGTCGCCAAACATGCTGGCCTCGTCGTTTTTGGATCTGACCAAGCAAGATTGTTCACTGAGCACTATTTTTCGGGAGGAAACGAAATGAAGGATCGTACGGTTACGGTGACAAACGGCGGCAAGGATGTGCCGCTCAATCCATTCGTCAAGGAAACATTCGAGAACGTTGTGCTTGGCCTGATGAAGCCGCTCAAGGATGTCACGCTCGATCAAGAGATCATCATCAAGATTTCGGCACTGCAGTAAATTGAAAAAAAAGGCGGCGGGATTATTGCCCGTCGCCCTCATAGCGTCTATGCGTTCTGTCTTTCGCGCCTGAACTCAGCTCTTTTTCTTGCCGTGTGTGTCGATCTTGAACGGCAGGTACAGAGGGCAGGTTCCCACGACGCTGGTCAGGACAAAGACCACGGCCAGAATTCCCAGGATAATGGCTGCAACTCCACTCAGCTGACCTGCGGTAAAGAGCACGACCACGACGATGGCCAGCACGATCCTGATGACCCTGTCGACGGTACCCATATTCTTTGGCATACATGCCTCCTTGTGCACTATTCAATATAGCTAATCGCTCATATAAAGGCAAAGAAGAGTGCTCTTGACAGGAGGCAAGGCCATTGAGCCGCATATTCCGGCCACGCCGGAATATGTCGACTCGAATGGACGACTCACTTATTGTACAGCTCCAGTTTTCTGTACTTGGTGTGCAAGAGCTGATGGGCCTTGTGACCGTTCGGTTCGCCAAGGAAGTCCTTGTATATCGCGGTGATGTACGGGTTGTGGTGCGATGTGCGATACGTGCTGTGCTCGTCATCGCTATAGAGTCCGGCCATGCGCTGCTGGCGCACGGAGTCCGTCGCGCCGTATGGCTGACCGCCGCCGCCTATGCAGCCACCCCTGCACGCCATGACCTCTATGAAGTGCCAGGGCGGATCCTTGCCCTCGAGCTTGGCCTTGCGGACCTCTTCGAGCACCGTCGCTATGTTGCCCATCTGGTGGGCGACCGCGACGCGGACTTCCGTCCCCTTGATATGTACGCGCGCCTCCTTTATGCCGGAGATGCCGCGCACACCGGTGAAGGTGACGTCCTTCAGGTCTTCATTGGTGATCAGGTAGTAGGCGGAGCGGAGCGCCGCCTCCATCACGCCGCCGGTGGCGCCGAATATGACGCCGGCGCCAGCGTATGGCCCCATCGGACTGTCGGCTTCCTCGTCGGGCAGGTTTACCAGGTCGATGCCGGCCTGCTTTATCATCCTGGCCAGTTCCCGTGTCGTCAGGGTCACATCGACATCCTGCTGGCCGGAGGAGTACATGTCCTCGTTGCGATGGTTTTCGCACTTCTTGGCGGTGCATGGCATTATCGAGACCGAGAATATCTTCTTGGGATCGACCTTGGCCTGACCCGCCCAATACGTCTTGATCATCGCGCCCATCATCTGCTGGGGGCTCTTTGCGGTGGAGAAGTGAGGAATCATGTCATCGTAGTACTTTTCCATGTAGTCGACCCAGGCCGGGCAGCACGAAGTAATCTGGGGCAGGAGGTTCTTGTTCTTGCCAGCGGCAAAGTCCATGAAGCGTTTCACGAACTCGGTGCCTTCCTCGATTATGGTGAGGTCGGCGGAGAAGCTGGTGTCGAATACGACATCAAAGCCAAGCCGGCGCAGAGCCGTGTATATCTTCTTGGTGATGACAGTGCCCGGTTTCAGGCCGAATTCTTCGCCAAGCGCCACGCGGACCGCTGGGGCAATCTGCACAACGCAAGTCTTGGCGTCGTCGCCCGATTTCATCAAGGCGTCCCAGACCTGTCTGGTCTGATCGTGTTCGTATATCGCGCCGACAGGGCAGTGTGCCGAACACTGGCCGCACTTGATGCATGGACCGTCGGCGAGCGACACGTCAGCGGCAGGCGCTATGCGCGTGCTTTCGCCGCGTCCCAGGAACTCGATGGCCCAGACATTCTGCATCTGCTGGCAGACCTGCACGCAGCGCCCGCAACGGATGCACTTCTCCGGATTCAGTATCAGTGACCCCGTGGAGTTGTCCACGGGGAGATCGCGCAGACGCTTCTCGAACGGCTGCTCACGGATGCCGAACTCGGCGGCCAGGGTCTGCAATTCGCATGAGCCTGAGCGCGGGCATTGCAGGCAATCGTCCGGATGCGTCGAAAGAATCAGCTCGATGACGGTCTTGCGCACCTGCACGATTTCGGGGTCGTGCGTAATGACATGCATGCCTTCCTCGATCGGTGTCGAGCACGCACGCAGCATCTTGGGGTTCTTCTCCACCTTCACGATGCAGATGCCGCACGCCGCCCACGGCGGCAGGTCATCGTTGTAGCAGAGCTTTGGTATCTTGACGTTTACCTTTTCAGCGGCGCTGAGGATTGTCGTACCTTCGGCCACCTGAACGGGAATATTGTTGATCGTAGCGTTGACCATACGGCCTACTCCTTCACTTATTTCTTGTTGACGGCGCCGAACTTGCAGACGTTGAAGCACTCGCCGCACTTGATGCAGGCAGAAGCATTGATGGTGAACTTCTGCGTCTTGTCACCCGAAATGCAGTTGACCGGACATTTTCGCGCACACAGACTGCATCCGATGCACTTGTTCTTGTCGATGCTGAAGACAACCAGGTCCTTGCATTTGCCTGCCCGGCATTTTCTGTCGGTGATGTGCTCCAGGTACTCTTCCCGGAAGCGCTTGATCGTCGCCAGCGTGGGATTCGGAGCGGTCTGGCCGAGTCCACAGAGTGAAGCTTTTTTCATCGCAAGCCCGATCTTCTCGAGCTTTTCCAGGTCTTCGAGCGTGCCTTGGCCCTTGGTAATCTTGACCAGGATGGAGTGCATCTGGTTGGTGCCGATGCGGCACGGCGAGCATTTGCCGCACGATTCATCGACGCAGAACTCCATGTAGAACCGTGAAACGTCGACGACGCAATCATCTTCGTCCATGACGATCAGACCGCCTGAGCCCATCATCGAGCCAAGCGCTGTCAGACTCTCATAGTCTATCGGCACATCGAGGAATTCTTCGGTGATGATGCCGCCGGACGGTCCGCCGGTCTGGGCTCCCTTGAATTTCTTGCCGCCCTTGATGCCGCCGCCTATGTCAAAGATTATCTCGCGGAGCGTCGTGCCCATCGGCACTTCGACCAGACCTGAGTTGTTGATCTTGCCGGTCAGAGCAAATACCTTGGTGCCCTTGCTTGTCTCGGTGCCGATCTTGGCAAACCACTCGGCTCCCTTGGTTATGATCACGGGGATGCTGGCCCAGGTTTCCACGTTGTTTATGACCGTCGGCTTGCCCCAGAGGCCCTTGATAGCGGGGAATGGAGGCCTGGGAACCGGCATGCCGCGGTTGCCCTCGATTGACTGCAACAGTGCCGTCTCCTCGCCACATACGAAGGCGCCGGCTCCAAGCCGTATCTCGATATCAAAGGAGAAATCCGTGCCCAGTATCTTGTCGCCTAGCAGGCCGTAGGCATGCGCCTGCTCTATGCCTATCTTGAGGCGCTCGATGGCCAAGGGGTACTCGGCGCGGATGTACACGAAGCCCTTGCTGGCGCCGACGGTGTAACCGCAAATCGTCATCGCCTCGATCACGGAGTGCGGGTCGCCCTCGATTGTCGACCTGTCCATGTAGGCGCCAGGATCGCCCTCGTCGGCGTTGCACACCACATATTTCTGGTCCGCCTTGACGCCTTTGGAAAATTCCCATTTGCGCCAGGTCGGGAATCCGGCGCCGCCACGGCCGCGTAGTCCGGAAGTCTTCAGTTCTGCTACCACGTCTTCGGGCGTCATCGATGTCAGAACCTTCTCCAGGGCCGCGTAGCCATCGCGCGCTATGTACTCGTCGATGTTCTCGGGATTGATGATGCCGCAGTTGCGTAGAACGATGCGGAACTGCTTCTGGTAGAACTGTATGTCTTCTACCTTGATGCGATCCTTCTGGCGTTCGTCCTTGTACAGCAGGCGCTTGATCTCGCGGCCCTTGATAATCTGCTCCGCTATTATTTCCTTGGCGTCTTCCGGCTTGACTTCGACATAGAACGATTCCGATGGCAGGACCTTGACTATCGGTCCCTTTTCGCAGAAGCCGAAACAGCCCGTCTTGACTATCTGCACCTCGTCCTTGACGCCCATCGCCTCGGCGTTGGCCTGAAGTTCCTTGTAGATCTCGTCCGACCTGCTGGATTCACATCCGGTGCCACCGCAAACCAAAATAAAGTGCTTGTATGCCATGGTTCTGGTCCTCGCCTTACTTCTTGACGATATCGACCGCTGGTCGATCGTAGATGTGATTTTCAACAAGCGTCTTGCCGACGACATGCTTCTTTACGAGTTCGCGGGCCACAGTGGCGTCTACCTTGCCGTAGATCGTTGCGGGCATGCCTGGCATCACGATCTCGACGGTGGGCTCCACATAGCATAATCCCATGCATCCGGTCTGACGGATGATGACATCGGCGGTCATGCCGCTTTCATCCACGGCCTTGATTATCTCGTCGAATGTCTGCTTGGCGCCAGCTGCGATGCCGCACGTGCCCATACCGACTATGATCTGTATATTTTTGCCTTCTACATCCCGCCTGACCATCTCGCCCTTCTTCTCCTCACGGAGGGTGCGCAGCTGTTCAAGAGTCATCTTTGCCATGTTGGTTCCTTTCGTTACAGGGTCTCGTCCGGGAGCCCCTCTTTCGAGGTTTTCTCTTTCGAGGTGGCCTCATTCGAGGCCAGAAATTCGCGGGCCAGCAGAAGCGCTCCCGCGTCTGTCAGGTCACCGACCGCCCCGATCATCTCGGAGCGTTTGATTGCATATGCAACGCCACGATCCGGCGCCTTCCGCGTAACCGTCAGTTCATACGGCCCATCAAAACACCATGCCGAAACGATCAGGCCAGGCACGTCGCCCATGGGTGGCGTATCCATCCCGTCGGCCGGAAACTGGAACGCAAAGCCCGTCCCCACTCCTCGGCTCGATGTAACGTGGTATGTTCCGCCAGCCTGTTCCAGCGACTGGAGCAGAAACGGTATACCCAGACCAACGGTTCGCCCCGCGTGTTTGCGCCCGTCCGTGTAGAACGGATCCTTGGCGCGTTTCAGTTCCTCGGCGTCCATTCCCTTGCCATTATCAGTGACTTCCGCCGAAATCCATCCCGGCTCCTCGACGATAGTCAGCGAAATATCGCTGGCGCCCGCTTCGATGGAGTTCTGTACCAAGTCGAGCAGAAAATCGCAGATGGCAAAGTGCATGACGCTAGCCGATGTTTTTATACTTTGCGATTATCTCGGGAACCTGTTCCTTGGTGACTTTGCCGTATACCTCGTCCCCGACCATCAACACGGGAGCCAAGCCGCAGCAGCCCACGCAGCGCACCTCATCGATGGAGAACAATCCGTCATCGGTGACTGTGGCTCCTGAGATGCCCAGGATGCTCTCCGCTTCCTCGACGAGCATCTGGCCGCCCTTGAGATAGCAGGCCGTACCGAGGCATATCGCCATGCGATGTTTTCCTGGCTTTGTCGTCTTGAAGTAGTGGTAGAACGTGACCACGCCATATATCTTGGCCAATGGCATGTGCAGGTCCCGTGCGAGCCGTTCCGCGGCCTCCCGCGGGATGTAGCTGAACTCCTGTTGTACGCGATGAAGTATCATGATCAAGCTTCCAGGCTTGTCCTTCCATTCGCGTATAAAACTCTGGAGTTCGCTGGTGAACTCGATCTGAGCGACTGGCATCTCGCATCCCCCTTTGCAGATTACGGGTATATAAATATCGATATATAAGCACCGTTACGTTATCAAATCGATAAGAAAGAGTCAATTGCCCCAACCCGTTTTCGGGTATGGAAAAGTCACCGCACCGAGACTATGATTGTACCATGATAATCAAAAGTGTAGAGCCATTGTTTGTTGGCTCCACGAGCAGCATACCTCTGGGATTGCTGTCCTTCTGGGTTGCCCTCGTTGCCTTCGCGGTCGCGCTGGCTTTTTACAGGAAGCTGACTCCGGTATACCGGACGGCAGCCTGGTATTACGCGGCTGCTGGTCTTGCATACGCCGCGCCATACATCGGCGCAGTAGCTGGACTGCCTCCTGTGCCAGTAACGCTGATTCTGATAGGCGTGGTACGCGTCCTCTTGATGCTGGTCACGGATATCGCCTGCGAAGGGCTTTCCGGCGCTCCGTGGCGCATCACTTCCTGGGCTGTTGGCGGGCTCGTAGCCGCGTCGGGGCTGGCAGCGCTGGTGTTGCGGCCGGAATGGTCATCGCTGATCGAGGCCGGCGCCATGATGGTTCTGGCTCTGCACGCGGTATCGTCCGTGATCTACTTTGCGATGGCTGCCAGGACCGCGCCTGCCGCGTCACGCCTTGTCGGCGGCGCTGTGCCCTGGGCGTTGCTGTGGGCGGCAACGGCCAGTCTGGCGGCAGCGCGGCTGCTGGGCAGTGATGTCGCCGCAGGCTTTGCCACCTATCTCCCATCGGCGCTTTCCGCGGCCGATGCCTTGATGGGGGCCGCGATATTGCTTGCCTCGATGGTGGAACTCGCGAAGCCGGCTCCCGAGGATACCGCCCTGGACGACTATGCGGCGCGCATGACCACATCAATGCATTGCTTCATCCCCACAGAATTCCTGCAGCACCTGCAGAAGGCAGATTTCTTCGACCTGAAGCTTGGCGATCACGTCAAGAAGGAGATGACCATCTTCTTCTCTGATATCCGCTCATTTACCGAGCTTTCGGAACAGCTGACGCCGGAGCAGAGCTTCGCATTCATAAACTCCTACCTTTCACGAGTGGTACCGGTCATCAATGAGCATGGTGGATTTGTAGACAAGTACATGGGCGATGGCATCATGGCCCTGTTTGCGGAACAGAGCGGCGCCGATCAGGCGGTCGCGAGCGCTGTCGAGATGCAGGGCAAGATACTGGAATACAACGGACATCGCGCCAATATGGGATACAGGCCAATATCGATGGGCATAGGCATCCATACCGGCCAGCTGATGCTTGGCGTGGTCGGGGTCGTCGATCGAATGGAGGGCACCGTCATATCCGATGCCGTCAACCTGTCTTCGCGACTGCAGCAGATTGCGAAGGCGTTCAATATTCCTCTGGTCATCAGTGAACAAACCTTCATGCAATTGGAGGACCCTGGCAAATACAAGTACCGCTTCATTGGCAAGGTTCGCGTCAAGGGCAAGGATGCGCCTGTCTCGGCCTTCGAGATTTTTGACGGGCTGCCGGAGGAGCTTTTCGAGCGCAAGATGAGGTCAAACACGTTCTTCGAGCAGGGTATGCTTGCCTACTATCAGAAGGATTATTCGCAAGGCGTCTTCTACTTCAAACGCGCGCTGGAAAGTGTTCACGACGATGGGGCCTCGCGATTCTATCTTGAGACCTGCCTGCGCAAGGCAATGTCGCCCAAGGCGTCTTGAAAAAAAGGCGCTACCCCGTTGTGGGGCAGCGCCTTCGACGGATGGTCCCCTCTGCCTTATGGGAGGTTGGCCATCAGATCCTTTGCCACGCTCTCCCTGGCTACCTGCAGCATCGCCGACCTTCGAGCGGTAGCCTCGTCTGACGCAACCGCAATGCTGGTCTTCTCGGCACTGTACAGAATGTTGCCCGTCGCGAACTCCACGCATCGAACCGTCATGCGGGCGGTTGCCTGCCACATCGAGCCATCCTTGACGGCTTGGTCTATGCGCGCTACGCCGTATATCAACCTGGCCAGACCCGAACCATATTGGGCTTTTGCCGACTTGAGTATCGCCGCATCGGTCATCGATGTGACGAGGGCCGCGTCGAGCGGAGCCAAGCCGGCCTTGAACTTCTCCTTGGCCAGCGTCTCGAACAGTGCACCCTGGGCAACCGAGGTGGTGGCCGGCTTGCCGTCATCGCCGAGATCGACCACCACGACCCCTGTTGGAACGGTGCGGGCTTCCGAAGTAATGACGTAGTCGAACGATATGGAGCGCCTGGACATGTCTTCCTGGATGGCGCTCAGGTATGCATCGAACTTCGATGGAACCTTGTCCAGCAAGTCGCGAGCCGAGTCAAGGTTGAGCGAGAAACTCAATGTTGCCTTGCCCACGAAATCCGGCGGGGGCGGAGCGAAGGTGGCTACACCCTTCTCGTCGGTCAGCACACGCTCGGTCTTGGTGATGACCCGACCTGTTGATTGCCGGCGCTGATATGTCACGTAGACCTCCGCGCCAGGAATACCCGTCGCGGATGTTCCCTCGCCATAGGTGAGCCGTGCCTGGAATGGCTTGGCGTAGGCTTTGCCTATGCCCGCCGTGGCGGGAGCATCGACACGCAGGAAGCTTATCTTGCCAAGCACCGTGCGCGCCTTGTTCGCGTTGCGTTCCAGCTTTATGTCGGCATTGTCGATATTTGAGCCTGAAGCGGCGGCGACGGCCTCGACGTAGTTCTTGATAGCGTCAAAGAGCCTGCCGGCCGCAATGGCCGCATCGCCAGCGGCCTCCGGCTTGGCGACGGCGTCCTCCTGCTCCTTGAACAAGGCTGCTATGCGGGCCTTTTCCTTGTTCAGGTCGGCGGTGGTATACTGGGCCAGAATGTAGACCGTTACCAGGGAGCCATCCCGCACGATGTAGCGATCCTTGACCGTGAAGCCCGACACGCGGCCCGAGCCCGATTGCTTGACGACGTTGGTCACTTCGGCGCTATAGGAGTCCAGCGTTCCCTTTGCTTCTCCAGAGGTTTCGACGCTCACCTTGACACCCATATACCTGATCAACTGCGATATCAGCGCATTCGCGGCATCCTCGGTGGCCACCGCGGTGTCGCCTTTGGAATCAGAGGACGATGACACGAAATAGGTGTAGGTTGCATCAGGAGACGGTGTTGACAATGTCCACTCCGGAGCCTTGCTCGGAGCCGGGGTAGATACGCACGAGGCAACAGCAAAAAGGACAAGAATCGCCACTGCTGACAATCGATAGCTTCTCATTGAGATCCTCCTGGGATCGGACAACTTTTATGATCACCGCTCAAAAGCGGGGCATTCCGGATGTGGACCGGACTGGTCGGCTTCCGCAATGCCCGGCCTGGTAGCCAGAGCGACAAAAGGCATCCCCGGCCACGGGGGCCGAGGATGCGTGGTCACAGCGAGGTGGTATCAGAACCCTTCGTAGAACGCGCTCTGCACGGCGTCTATGGCTCTCTGCTTCTCGGGCGTCTTGGCCGCGGCGGCTTCGGCGTCGTTCAGGTACTTATTAAGCTGGGTCTGGAGCACGGTCTGATCGATCGTGTAGATCTTTATGACGCGATAGACGCGGCGATCAACTTCTGACTTTGACTTGGCACCTGGCTTGTAGTACTGGAGATATACCCACCAATCCGGTCCGGCCATGAAACCGGAGAACTTGGCCTCGGATACCGTCTTGACGACGTTCTCGAAATATTCCTGCAGCTGGTCACGGTCGCCAACCTGGGCGCCTGCGAACTTCTGCTGAACTCGGGTGGACAGGTAGCGGGCGATCTGTACCGGCGCATCCATGTTGTCCATGGCAGTCAGGGTGCCCTGCTTGCTCTGGCCTTCGGAATCAAGCACGATTACGTACTTGCCCTTGTACTCGGGCAACTTCTCTACGCCGCTCGGGCCATTCTCGATGTAGGCCATGGTCCATGCTGGAACGCTGGCGCCCAGCGCCGTGCCCTTGTGCTCAAGCACGTCGGGGGTAAGCACGGTCTCGGCTGGAGCCGGGCCGGCTGGCTTCGGTGCCGGCTGGCTTACACACGAAGCCGCCACAAGAATGACCGTAACGACAAGGAGCACACCAAAAATCTTCTTCACGATAACCTCCTTAAAGGTCTTTCGATGATGTGGAACGGCCACCTGGACATCAGGCGATCCCGTTCCGGAATCCTATGTCAAGGGAAGTATTCCCATTTGACCCAGACTATAAACCGCTATTGAAGGTAAAGGCCTTGCCCCGGCTGTAAACCAGATACAGATCCTTCAGGCCGGCGCGGTCGGCCGCGTCGTAAAGTGCATCCTCCACCTTGTCTCTAGACTTGAAAGTATACAGCGCCAATTTCGTTTCTCCAGGCGCATACGAGACCTGCTCCACTTCGCGGACCACCTTGGCCAGGGCCCTGCGCAGTGTACTCATCTGTCGGGAATCGGGCGTGTTCTGGATGACCACCTCGTAGCGTATGCCGCGCGCCAGGGAATTCTTGACCAGCATCTTTGTCTGGTCTGTCATCTTGGGCATAGCTGACCACACCGATGCCGCGACCGCGTTGCCTACCGCCGACTCCGATGATGTCGTACTCATGACCTGCGGACTCTGGAACGCTACCGAACCCAGCAGCTGGGCGGTCGAAGTATCGTAAATCTTCATTGACCCCTGTGCCGTTGCATAGAACTTGCCACCGGAGGCCGAGGATGTGGAGCTGAATGATATTTCGACGTAAACATCAGCGTTGTACTTCTGGGCAAGATACTGAATCAGGTCTATGGAGCCGCCGGTTTCGGACTGGTAGGCTGCCTGTTGATCCTTCTTGTTCTTCTCTATCTGGTCAAAGTCCACGACCGAAAGCCCGAGCTTCTCCAGCAGGTAGCGGTTGGCCTGATTGACGGCGGTCTTGGCAGACTGCGGATCAATACCGGCCTTCTCGTCGAAATAGACCATGTATTGAAGCCTTGCCAAGTAATTATTGAGGTAGGCCTCCTCTTCCGGTGTCAGAACACCAGGAGGCGGCGGTGGCACGTCAGTGGTGTCCGCACTGGCGCTGGCCGGCGGCGCCGCGGTGCCGCTGGCTGGGGCGGAAGTCGGCCCTGAAGATCCTCCCTGGACCAATGCAGTGGCCCTGTCTTTCATGGCCTGGCTGGAATCGGAGGTCGCTGGCTGGGTCTGCGGCACCGCACTTGGCGCAGGACTCGGTGCCGCCGGCTTGGGTGAGCTGACGCACGATGCCAGGATCGCGGCGCAGGCCGCTATGGTCAACAGTGATTTTAGGTTCATGGCGTTCCTTCCAATGGTCACGGAATCATACTATAGCGCTCTGGTGGCGATAAAACAAACCGCCCCTACCGAAGTTTTATTCATGCACCCCTAAGAAATCAAGTGGGAATGGAGGCTCAACGGATCATCTGCCCGCGTAGGCCATGGCGAGTTCGCCCGAAGGTTCGAGCAAGGTGACGCTCGATGCATCGGGCTTGCGATCGGCTGATAACAATGATGGCTGGAAGGTTGAAGCGGTAATCCGGGAAATCACGGCGTTGCGGCCACCCGTCGCGGCGATGATCCATCGGGCATCGGCGGCGGGCTTGGCTGGCACGCGGGCGATTTCACCATCGATGCCATAGAGGGTAACACCATTGTCGGTCTCTTCGAGTGCCACGACCATCCGCGAAAGAGTGATTCCCGGAATAGCGGCCGCGAGCAAACGCTGGCCGACTCGGGCGACACCAGTAGAGTCAATGGTCAGTATGGAACCGTCGGCCATGTTCAGCCACACCGATACCAGGCCAGACCGGATTTCCAGCGTCAGTATGGAACCGCCTGCTGGCATTCCCCCCTGGCCGACCGAACATGTGGCGCCGGAATCGAGGCCCAGTTGCCCATCGGAGAGCACCGTGCCGGTACTCAGCTCGAATCCCTGGCCGGCCACACCGCCCTCAAATGCAGTGGCGGCGACGAGAGCCTGGCCCAGTCGTGCTTCTTCTGCCAGGAAGAACGCTGGATACGGCCCAGGAAGAATCGAAACGTCATCGTATATGGCTTTGAAGCCGTCCGAACCGGCTATGGTCGACGCGGCGGCCCGTGCTCCGAAGAGGTCGGTGGGCAGCGAGCCTTGCGCGATTTGCTCGTTGTCCACATATATGGTTATTAGCGCAGATTCGGAGCGCCGCCTGCCCGGAGCCAGATGGATGGCGATTCGAACCGCGCGTGATGGCAGCTGCGTCTTTGAAGCGACACGGTTGCCACCCGACCGGACGCCCACGTATCCATCAAGTACGTCAACAACAAGCGATTCTGAGCCCGTCTCCGACATTGATGTGAACAGCCGGCTCGAGCCTCGCGGAAATTTGCCCGATACCGGAGCCACTGTGAACGAGATGGTGCATTCCCCTATGCCATCCGACAGAGCCTCCGCTGGCAGAAGCGATGTCGTGGATGTTATGCCCGAGCCATCCCCGAGCACATACCCGAAGCCCGACGAATAGGCTTCCAGGTATGGCTGACCCATGATCTGCGGTTTTGCTGCCTGTGTGAGCGCCTGCAGACGTGCGCCAGTGTCGGCCAGGCTGTCGTCAAGCTCGAAGTGTGACCATGCCGCCATGGGTGCCGTTGCTGACTGTCTCAGTGCCGGTGCCGGCACGGGAAGCTTGACCTCCACCCGGAATGGAGCCGACACCTGCAGGCCAAGCGGCGGCTTGAAAGGAAATACTTCGGCCCTGGCCACATAGACACCGCCGGATTCAGACGAACGCCAGGCCAGGCGATCGGTATTCTGCGAGGCTGGGCCTTCGGCCTTTATGATGCCATCGATCGACCAGCGTATCCATGGATCGATGCCGGCAGGAAGCTCCTGCAGCTTGAGCAGCGAGACTCTGCCCGCTGTGATCGTTCCAGGGTACACGAAAAGCTTTGGGGTGACTGGTTCCTGGTCGTACACCAGCAGCGCGGTGGTGCTGGTGGCCAGGTTTGCTCCCGCGGCGTTCTTTATGGTTATTTCCATCGTGTAGTAATTGTTTGGCAGGCCTGCGGGCAGGGCGATCGCCGGGAGTTCACCAAGGACATCCTTCGCGCCGGCCGCAGGCGTGAAGCTGAGCGTCGCCGCTTCGGCTCCATCGGGAGCGTACAGTACGACATCGACTGCGCTTGCATCGGGCGCGCCATCGGAAGCGGTTATGGACAGGTTTATTGGCTGCGCAGGATCGACCCGCGAACCGGCATTGAGTGTTGCATCATTCTGCGAGAGGATGACCTTGTACATGGATCCAAGCTCTTTTTCAGAAAGCAAAGCTGTGCCTATGTCGCAGGAAGAGCCGACCAGTGCGGTGAGCAGTATCAACACTATGGTACGTCGCGCCTTGGCGCTTGCTACAAACATATCCACGATGAAGTATAACACCAAATCGATATGCCAACCAGAAATATCAGAAAAAAAGCCGTCCGGCGGTTCCCTGGATCAGGATGGTGGTGTTGGTGCTGGCCGACCAGCGCTGCATGTCGGCCAACCGCCTGGCGGCTTCGGTCACCGATGCCGGGACCGGCCTGTAGGTGGTGCGTTCGATGCTGAGCGGCAGGATGTCCGCATGGTCTATCCGCCCGCCTGCCACGATGATGCGGACAGCCGCGGAATCATAGGTGACGCTTGAGGCCATATCGAAGACGAAGTTGCCCAGAGAGTAGATGATCAACCCATCGCGGTAACGCTCCACGGACTGCAGCACATGCGGATGATGACCCAGCACGGCGGTCGCCCCGGCATCGATGATCGCCCTGCCCAGAGTCCGCTGTGAACCGGAAGGCATATGCTCCAGTTCCTCTCCCCAGTGCAGCGATACAAACAGGTAGTCCGGCGCCAGAGTCGCCTTGGCTCTGCGTATATCGGCAAGGATGGAACTGGTGTCGATGGGGGCTATGCCGGCCCGTGACGCATCAACGGCCGCCGTGGAAACCTTCGGTGACTGGCTCCTGGAAAGGCGGGCCTCCACCCTGGCATAGGCCCGGGCCGCGATGGCGCTTTTCGCCGCCACAACGCTCCAGATTGGCTCGGCATAGGCCAGAAAAACGAAACGGACGCCTTCGCGCTCGATGACGGCAGGCGCGCGGGCGTCTTCTGCGTCAATGCCGGCACCGCAACGGCTCATGCCCAGGAGGTCTATGAAATCAAGAGTCTCGGCAAGCGCCTTGGGGCCAAAGTCGGTCATGTGGTTGTTGGCCATCGACAGGACGTCGAAACCGGCCCAGGCTACGCCAAAGAGCGTCGCGGGATCTGCCCGAAAGGTTATGTTTTCGGGTTTGCCGGGATAGGGCGTGCCGATATACGAGGCGGGTGACTCCAGATTGGCAAAGGCGATGTCGGCAGCGGAGACCATATCCTTGACGCCGGAAAACAGGAAGCGATATCCCCGTTCAGACGCGCGCTTGCCCGGCGTCCGGGCCAGAAGTATGTCTCCGCATGCCAGCACGGAAAAGGCGCGATCAATGACGGACGGCAGGGCGGATATCTGCGCCGTAGGCGCGGTGTGACTACTGATATCGGAGAGGCACGACAGGCAGTACAGGCAACAGATCGACGCGGCGGTCAGGGTAAGGGCATGGCCCTTGTTTGCTCGCGGTTCTGTCGCCGGCTTGCTCATCGAGGGGATGCCTCGTAGACGGCTCTGGCTATGGGCAGGCGCCGACCCATGCCAAATGCGCGCGGCGAGACCTTGAGCACCGGAGCAGCCTGTCGACGTTTGTACTCTGCCCGCGCTGTCATCGTAACGATGCGCCTGACCAGAGCGTCGTCGTAGCCGCGCGCTATGATGTCGTCGGCCGCGAGGTCCTGTTCGATATACAGCTCCAGCACGGCGTCGAGCAGCTCGTAGGGTGGCAACGAGTCCTGGTCAAGCTGGTTTGGCCGGAGCTCGGCGGAGGGCGGCTTGTCGATGATTGAGCGCGGCAGTATGCCTTCCCGGGCGTAGATTCGCTCGCACAGCAAGAAGACCTCCGTCTTAAGGAGGTCTCCGATAGGCGCGAGGGCGCCGCACATATCGCCATACAGCGTGCAGTAGCCTACTGCGAGCTCGCTCTTGTTGCCGGTGGTCAGCAACATCGAGTCGAATTTGTTTGACCAAGCCATCAGGATGTCGCCGCGGATGCGCGCCTGGAGATTCTCTTCCGTCAACCCGAATGGCATGCCGGCGAAGTGGGGCTCCATGGTCGAGAGGAAGCTGGAGAATGGGCCTTCTATCGGTACTGTTTCCAATCGGCAACCCAGGTTGCGGCATAGATCGACGCTGTCATCGACTGAACCGGCCGAAGAGAACCGGGATGGCATCGCTATGCATGTCAGGTTGTCGGCTCCCAGAGCCTTGGCGGCAAGGACAGCGACCAGGGCCGAATCGATACCGCCGGACAAACCCAGATGAGCCTTCCTGAACCCGCACTTCTTCATGTAGCCACGAATGCCTTCAACCAGCGCGCGCTCGACCTCGTCCCAGCGGTCGGGAAATTTCTGGCTGTCTGCGTGCGAGTCCTTGGCCTTGTCCTCGGTATCGACGGCGAGAATATCAACGCCAAAGGCGCCAAGCGCGACAACCTCGCCCGTACTGTCGACCATGAACGACCGCCCGTCAAAGATGAGCGAATCATCCGCGCCGGCCATGTTGCAGTATGCTACCGGAATCGATCCCGACCGCGCCAGTTCGGAGCACAGGCGCGCGCGCAAGCCTATCTTGTCCATCTGATAGGGCGATGACGATGGCACAATTATAAGGTCGGCGCCGGCATCGAGCAGCTCGTGCGGGGGATCTACAGGGTACCGCATGCCTTGAACGGGGGCCGTCTCGCGCCAGAGGTCCTCGCATATCGCGAAGCCAATCCGGATGCCGCGATATTCCCATATGCGCCGCTGGCGGGCAGGCTCGAAATACCGGGCCTCGTCAAACACATCGTAGGTGGGCAGGAGTGTCTTGGCTTGCTCGAACACGACGCGACCATCGAGCAACACCGACAGCGCGTTTGTAAGCGGCCTGCCGAGCCCGCTGGTGTTCCGGCCGATGTGGCCGACCGCAACAGCGATGCCGGCAGGCAGCGAACGCTGCAGCAGTCTGAACGCCGTCTCCTCACGATCGGCGAAACTGGGCTGGTCAAGCAGATCCATCGGCGGATAGCCGCACAGGACCATCTCGGGCAGGACTACCAAGTCGGGCGATGTGGCCATGGCACTCTTGACCGCGTGTATGATTCTATCGACGTTGCCTGAAAAATCACCGACGACGGCATCGATCTGGCAGAGCGCAAGCTTCATTGATTCTCCGATCAGGCGGGTGCCCTTGTCCGGAACTTGCACCCGATCGTCTGCCATAGTACACTGCGGTCGTGAAAAAGACAACGTTGGCGGTTCCCGCCGGTTCTCCTCGCGTCGACGCGTTTGTCGCCGAGGCTCGCGTTTCAGGCAGATCGGTGATGGAGCTGGCGATCGCCGTCTCGGAGGACCAACGGACCGGCCTGGCATGGAATCCACTGTCATTCGCCTCGGCGCGGGCGGCTTTGATCGAGGCGGAGACGGCGCTCGGCTCGCTCGACGAACTGGTCATCTTTGCCGATCCACCCGCCGGCCCGCCCGCCATAGTCGATGCTACTCCCCGCGACATAGAACACGCCGTGCTGACATGGGCCGCCGGCTACGCCGAGCTGATCAGGGAGGCGGCCAAGCGGTTTGGGGAACGGGGCGGCGGGACCATCGTGCTGACCGTGGTGGACGAGGATCGCGGCCCGCTTGGTTCTATGGCCGCCGGAGCCTTGCTTGGTTTGGCCGAGGGCCTGCTGGCTGCCGACCAGGGCGTGGCTCGATATCTGGCGATTCGGGATGGATCAGGTCAGCCTGACCTGCTGGCAAGGCAGGTTGTGAAGGTGCTCGATGACGGCTCGGATCGCGCCCGCGGCCGCGCCCAGGTGCAGAAATTCGGCGGCCGCTCCGGCATATTCGGACGCGGCTGATGCGCGGCAGCTATCCCAACGGGAGGCGAGTATGACCAGGAGCGCTGTCAAACGCTTTGGAATTCTGACCAGCGGAGGCGATTGTCCAGGGCTGAATGCGGCGATACGGGGCGTAGCCAAGGCAGCCTCGGGCATATTCGGGATGGAGATAGTCGGTATTTCAAACGGGTATCGGGGTTTGATAGAGGGCGACGCGCGTGAATTGTCGCCCGACGATTTTTCGGGGATTCTGACGCGCGGCGGCACTATTCTTGGCTCGTCGCGGGAGAAGCCGTTCAAGGGCCGTGATGACGAAAATGCCTCCGATGCCGAGATAGGCCAGGACAAACCGGAGGCGATCAAGGAAAACTTTGTCAATCTCAGGCTCGACGCGCTGGTCGTGCTGGGCGGCAACGGTACCAACACGACTGCCTATTTGCTGGCCAAGGAAGGCCTCAACGTGATCGGCTTGCCCAAGACCATAGACAACGATATTTGGGGTACCGATGTTACTTTTGGTTTTCATTCCGCCGTCGACATAGCGACCGAGGCCATAGACAGGCTGCACTCCACGGCGCACTCGCACAACCGGGTCATGGTCATCGAGCTGATGGGCCACAAGGCTGGCTGGCTTGCCCTGTACGCGGGCATCGCGGGCGGCGGAGATGTCATCCTGATACCGGAAATACCGTACGACGCCGCGGCGGTCGCGCGTGACATAGAAAAACGCCGGTCCGAGGGGAAACAATTCTCCATAATTGTCGTGGCCGAAGGCGCCTTGTCCAAGGATGAGGCGGCGCTGCCGAAACGGGAGCGCAAGCGGCTGCGCGAAAAGATGCCGTACCCCAGCATAGGATACCGGGTCGCGGCCGAGATCCAGGAAGCGACCGGCATGGAGACCCGTGTTACGGTGCTGGGATACCTGCAACGCGGCGGTACGCCGAGCCCCTATGATCGCGTGTTGGCGACCGGCTTTGGCACCGCGGCCGCTGAATTGCTGGCGCGCGGAAGATTTGGCAGGATGGTATCGATGAAGGATGCCTCGATTACGTCGGTTCCCCTGTCGGAGGTAGCCGACAAGACCAAGACCATTCCACTCGAACACTACATGCTGGATACCGCGCGCCTCGTTGGCTCCTGTTTCGGCGACGAGACTCGGTAGGAGCCTGTCGGACTTAGGATTTTGATCGGACGAAGGTGATCTGCGAGTGAAAAATTGGTGAGGAGAGCCAATTTCAAGAGTCTGTTACTCTTGAAATTGGCTTTGCTGTTTCTCGCATATTTTGCGAATAGCAATATATGCTGCGAAATCAGCGTTTCTTTTGAAAGAGCCTCGATTGAGGGCCATACTCCGTGTATGGCCCGATTGACGAGCCGATTTTGCGCCGCAGAGCGCCGAGTCCGGTCAAAAAGCACTCCAGTGATCTTCATTCTCTTGTTTTTGCCTAAAAATTCTTACGTGCGTTCATAAGTCCGACAGGCTCCTAGCCCTATTTTCCCGCAAAGGCTGGCAGGCTGGCGGTTGTGCGGATCTTTACGACAACCGACATGCCTGGCAACAGTGTGATCCCGGTGATGGGGTCGGTAAAGCGAATCTTGATGGGAACCCGCTGGGTCGTCTTGGTAAAATCGCCTATCTGGAATGCCGGGGCAACGATGCCCGCGCGTATCAGCTCGACAGTGCCATGAAACACCCGGCCGCCGAACGCGTCAACGGTCATGGTCACCGCCGAACCGATCGCTATCCTGTTGATCTTGGTCTCCTCGAGATTCGCCGTGACCCAGATGTCGTCGAGGTTGTTGACCGACAGAATTGCCTGCCCAGGCTGGACGACGTCGCCGCTTACCATGGAAATCTTGTCAACCGTGCCCGAGATCGGTGTAGCAAGCGATGTATTGAGCAGTTGCGCCTTTATGACGCCTATCTGCGCGATGGCCGTATCCACCTGTGTCTGCGCCAGTGTGTATTGTGCCTGGGCCGCGTCGAGCGCGCTTATCGAGTGGTCATAATTTTCCCGGGTTGTAGCGCCGTTCTTGTACAGACCCTGGATTCGGACCGAGTCATCGCGGGTTTTATCCAGGCTGATCTTTGAAAGCACAAGATTCTGCCTGGCAAACGCGAGCGACGCCTGCGCCTGCGCCTCCTGCGCATGCAGGTCGGTGGCGTCCAGCGTAACGAGGACATCGCCCTGTTTGACCTGCTGACCTTCCGTGGCCAGAATGGCGCTGATGCGGCCCAGCATGCGCGAACTCAGCTTGACCTGCTTGCCGTCTATCGCCGCGTCATCAGTGCCCACATAGCCAATCGTGTTGACCGCCCACAGTGAGCCGCCTATTACAGCGCCGAGTGCCACGACCACCAGGATGACCGTGCCGGCCAGCTTCGGCCCCTTGCGTATTTCTTTCTTTATAGCCGTCGCTGTTACGCCGTTCTTGTCGGTCGCGCTCTTGCCAGGTATCCGTGCTCCACTCTGTGCTCCACTCTGTGCGTCACTCTGTGCGTCACTCATCGATGTTCTCCTCGACCATGGTTCGTATCAGTGCTATAAAGCCGTTCATGCGTGTGCTTCCTCTTCTATGAACGAGCCAGTAAACTGGCTGTTGTACAGATCGGCGTAGAAACCGTTCTTGGCTATCAGCTCTTGATGGTTGCCCATCTCTATGATGCTACCCTTGTTCATCACCAGTATCATCTCGGAATCCCGAATCGTTGAGAGCCGGTGTGCTATCACGAAGTTGGTCCGGCCTTTCATCAGTTCGCGCATGGCCTTCTGGATATACACCTCGGTACGCGTATCGACGCTGCTCGTCGCCTCGTCCAGTATCAGTATGGGTGGATTGCTGAGCAGCGCCCTTGCGATAGTCAAGAGCTGCTTCTCGCCCTGCGAAATGTTCGAGGCTTCTTCATTGATGACCGTATCGTAGCCGTCGGGCAAGGCCCTGATGAAGTGATCAGCGTGCGCTGTCTTGGCCGCGAGGATAATGGCATCGTCGGTGGCGCCTTCACATCCATATGCTATGTTGTCCCGGATACTGCCCTTGAACAGCCAGGTGTCCTGCAGCACCATGCCAAAGGTCCTGCGCAACGCACCGCGTTGAATGTCGCGTATATCGATGCCGTCGACGGTTATCGTTCCTCCCTGTATCTCATAGAATCGCATCAGCAGGTTGACCAGGGTAGTCTTGCCCGCGCCGGTTGGCCCGACGATTGCTATTGTCTGTCCCTTCTTGACATCGAGGTTGATACCATTCATGAGCGGAGCGGCGTCGGTATAGCCGAACCGCACGTCGTGGAAGGCAACTTCGCCGCGTGGTTGATCGAGGATGCCCGCGGTCTCGCTGTCCGGCAGTTCTTCCTGCTCGTCGAGAACCTCGAAGACCCGCTCCGCCGATGCGAGCGCGGACTGCAACACGTTGACGATGTTGGCCACCTGGGCAATCGGCATCGTAAATTGCCTCGAATACTGGATGAACGCCTGAATGTCTCCGAGCGTGATTATCTTCTTCGAGGTCATCACGCCGCCGATAACGCATATCAGCACATAGCCCAGGTTGTTTATGAAGTTCATGACCGGCATCACGGCGCCGGATATGAACTGGGCGCGCCAGCTCGCCTCGGCGAGCCGGCCGTTGATTGTCTCGAATACATCGAGTGAATCCTGCTCATGATCGAATGCCTTGACTATGGCAAAGCCCGAGTACATCTCCTCGATGTGGCCATTGAGGGCGCCCAATTCCTTTTGCTGGGTCGCGAACTTGCTCTGCGATACCTTGGATATCTTCATCGTTACCAGCATAGCCGTTGGCAGGGTCAGGAGGCTTATCAGCGTGAGGAGCGGGCTGATCGTCAGCATCATTACGATGACACCAAGAATCGTGGTGATCGATGTGATGAATTGCGTCAGGCTCTGCTGCAGCGTGTTGGCTATGTTGTCAATGTCGTTGGTGACGCGACTCATGATCTCGCCATGCGTGCGCGCATCGTAGTACTTGAGCGGCAATCGGTGTAGCTTCAGGTTGACGTCTGTGCGCATGTCGTACACGATCCTCTGCGCCACATCTGACATCACGAGCTGCTGTATGTAGCTGAGCAGGGTGCTGACCAGATACAGCCCGATTATGACGAGGAGCAGGTGCTGCACGTAGACGAAGTCGATGCCAGGTAGTGGCTTCTTTGCCATCAGGGCCGCGTATTTGCCGATCAGCCCGTCAAACAGCTTTGTCGTGACCTTGCCCTGGAGTTTCGGCCCCACGATGCTGAATATGGTGCTGCATACTGCCAGTACCAGTACGATGCCGAACTGTATCTTGCGCACGCCAAAATATGAGAAGAACCGGCGTATTGTCTTGCCCATGTTCTTGGGCTTCTCGACCGGTCCGCGACCGCCCATCATCATGGGGGCGCCGCCGGGTCTGCCCATCGGTGGGCCGGCCGGTGCCGTGCCGCCGGGCGCTGCGCCCGCTCTCGCGTGGTCGCTCATGCTATTTCCTCTTCCGAAAGCTGCGATTCCACTATCTCACGATAGACGGGGCAGCTGGCGTACAGTTCATGGTGCGTACCCATGCCTGCTATCCTGCCCTCGTCGAGCACGATGATCCTGTCGGAATCCATTATGGTCGCCACCCGCTGTCCTACGATGATAACCGTGGCGTTGCCGGTCTCCTTGTGAAGCGCCGCACGCAGCAACGAATCGGTCTTGAAGTCAAGCGCCGAGAAGCTGTCGTCGAACACGTATATCTCGGGCTTCTTTACCAGGGCGCGGGCTATGGAAAGCCGTTGCTTCTGTCCGCCCGACACATTGGTGCCACCCTGCGATATAAGCGAGTCAAAACCTTTATCCATCACCGTGACAAAATCAAGCGACTGGGACACCTCGGCTGCGTGTCGGACTTCCTCTTCGGTGGCGTCATCCTTGCCGTAGCGGATGTTCTCGGAAACGGAGCCCGTGAAGAGTACTGCCTTCTGAGGCACGAAGCCGATGCGCGACCGAAGGTCCTTCTGTGTCATGTCCCTGATGTCCACGCCATCTACCAGGATCTTGCCAGAGGCGACATCGTAGAATCGCGGTATAAGCGAAACCAGTGTCGATTTGCCGGAGCCCGTGCTGCCAATGATCGCTGTGGTCTCGCCAGGTTTGGCCACGAAGCTTATGTTCTGGAGTGCCGGCGCCTCCGCTCCGAAATAGGAGAAACTTACATCGCGAAACTCCAGGTATCCCCGCACCGATGGATCGGGCGTCTGTGGATTGATCGGGTCCACGAGGTCGGGATGTGTATCCAGCACCTCGTTGATTCTATCTGCGGAAGCTTGTGCCCGCGGCACCATGATGAACATGATCGACGCCATTACAAATGAGAACAGGATCTGCATCGCGTACTGCAGAAAAGCCATCATGTTTCCTATGTTGGACACGCCGCTGTCTATGCGATGGCTGCCGAACCATAGGATCGATATCACGGTCATGTTCATGATCAACATCATCACCGGCATCATCATCGCGAAGATGCGGTTGACCTTGACCGAGGCGACCAGGAGGTCGTAGCTGGCCTCGTTGAAGCGCTTCTTCTCGTACTCGCCACGATTGAAGGCGCGTATCACCCTGATTCCTGTCAGGTTCTCCCGCACGACCAGGTTGATGCGGTCTATCTTCTTCTGTATCGCCTGGAACAGCGGAAAGCCCTTGGCGGCGACGGTGCCGATGAAGATGCCGAGAACGGGAATGGCGACTATGATGATCCAGGCCAGTCCCTTGTCCTTTTGCAGGGCCAGGATCATGCCGCCGACCGCCGTGATCGGCGCGGCTATCATCATACGCTGCGTCATCATCACGACGTTCTGCACCTGCACGACATCGTTGGTGCTTCTGGTTACCAGCGAGGGAGTGCCGAACCTGTCGAACTCGTGCAGCGAGAACCTGGACACCCGCGAGAATATGCCGCTCCGCAGATCCTCGCCAAAACCCATCGCCACGTGCGACGACAGGTAGCTCGCGATGACGGCGCATATGGAGCCGCCTATCGCGACCAGTATCATCTCGAGGCCTGTGCTCAGAATGTACGGAATATCGCCATTGGTGATGCCCTTGTTGACTATGTTGGACATCAGCGTTGGCAGATAGAGGTCACCCATCGATTGCAGAAAGACGACGACGACGACGGCCGATACCGGTATCCAGTAAGGCTTCAGATAGCGCATTAATTTGAGCATTTTGGGTGAGCCGCCTTACTCGACGTCGGCGAGTGCAGCCGCTCGGCACAGATCCGCTGCCGCTATCTGCACATCGATCTGCTTGTTGACTATGGTAAACTCGCTCCTGAGTCGGGCTATCGACGCCGTGAGCAGGTCACTGGCGCTCGCTGTCCCCGCGTTCGACCTCTGCTGTATGACCCGCTCGTTTTCCTTGGCCTGGGCCAGCATGCGTGATACCACGGCTGCATCGCGACGCGCCTGTTCGTACGTCAGTGCGCAGGCGCGTACATCCAGACGTATAAGCTCTTCCTGGCGGCTCTTGTCGGCACGGCTCTTGTCCATGCCGTATGCCTGGGCTTGTTTCTCCAGCAAGTTCGCCGGTATGCCGCCTATATCCCAGGACACGGATACGCCGAGACTCCATGTACCGGTGAATTGCCAGGGGTCGCTCTGAAACGCGACACGCTGATTGGGGTCGGCGAGGGTATAGTTTCCTGTCAGGTTGACCGCCGGATACAGGGGGGCCTCGGCCAGCTTCTTGCCGTGCTCGGCTATGTCCACGGCCAGCGCCGACGCCTGGATTTCCGGCCTGCGTCGCAAGGCAAGTTCAGTCAGCGCGTTCGCATCGACGCTGTCAGAGAGTGGTTGTCCGGGGCCGGCGAGCTCTGGTGTCATGTCCGGAGTCGATACCAGAGCAAAGAGCGCGGTGGGATCAGCGGCAAGCGACGTGTCGCCGCTGTCTGCGACCAACGACGCGAGCGACAGGAACGCTCGTTGCTGCATCGTCTTTGCGTTGTCGAGGTCGATGCCTGCCTGATCGCGCCGCATCTGCGCGGCCAGAAGGTCGGCGTTTATCACGGTGCCTTGTGCCAGTTGGTGCTGCACCACCTCAAGGTTGTTCTGCATCAGGTTGAGGTTCTCCTGGAGCATGCGGACATTGTATACGGACCGGACAGCCTCCCAGTACGCGCGTCGCGTCTCGAAGTCGAGCGACCTGCGGACCATCTCCAGGCTTGTGTCCTTTCCCTTCGACTGCAACTGGGCCAGGACTGCAGATTCGCGCAGCCTGAAGCCCGCGAAGACAGGGTATTGCATGGTCGCGCCAAGACTAAATACGTTGTCAAGTGAATCAATCGTTATCGGCATTCCGCCGAAGCTGATGGTCGACTGGAGATCGCTGAGCCTGGTGTAGCCAGCGCTGAGCGAAAAAGACGGCAACTGCCGCCGTTGTGCTTCCTCGGCCTTGGCGGTGGCGGCCAGCGAGTCCCAGCGGGAGCTCTGTACCCTGGCGTCAGAGGCCAGTGAAAGCCGCACCGCGTCATCAATCGAAATTGACGTGGTCTGGGCCCCGGCGTTGAGGACGAGCAGGAAACCAAAGGCCAGCGGCAGCGCCCTGATCGATCGGCCCAGGAATCGTGTTGTCATACGTGCAGTCATACTCAAATACTCCAAAATAAACGCGTTGTATCGGTCTTCAGCATGCATCTGGCTGCTATGGATACATTACTCACGAGTTGTCCACATCGCAGTGCGATGTGGCGTGCATTCCGCCCCTGTCGACAAAGAACCGCTCCACCTTGGTCAGCAGCTCGAACAGCTTCACGCTGTCGGCCTTGCCCAGGTATTCGATCAGCGCGGCGAAACTGTCATCATAGGACTTCAGCGCCGGGTCGAGCATCGATTCGCCTTCCGGTGTCAGGATGACCCGCACGGCGCGCCTGTCTTCAGGATCCATTGCCCTGTGAACCAGTCCGGACTTCTCAAGGCTGGTAAGGATCTGCGTTACCGCCGGCACAGTTATGCCGATGGAGGACGCTATCTCCGAAACCCTCATGCCGCCCTGAAGATTGGCCTTCTTGAGGCGAATCATCACAAAGAGCGGAGTCATCTTCTGCTTTGGCTCGAAGCTCTTGAACATGTTCATGTGAATGACGCGGTTCAGCCGCTTGAAGGTGTCCATCAAGCCTCGAGCCAGATCACTCTCATTGGTCATCATTGGCGCTCCATTTATTTAAGATACTAAACAATTAAAAACTAAGATATTAAATGATCAATGAAGTGTCAAGCGCGCGGTGACGAATTTTCTGGCTCGAAGGATAGCAGGGGATGATAAAAAGACCCGCAGCGGTTATCCGCAACGGGTCTCTTGGTGGACGGATTATGGAGCAGTCGCGCTACTTCTTTCTCAACTTGCGCCTGGCGGTCACAATTCTTGAATGCTGAGCCTCGGCCGCCGCCAGCAACGACGCCTGGCGGCTGGACATGCGGGCTCGTATCGCTATGAACCCGAGTCCGCCGACTATCATCAGGAAGCACAGGATCTGGCCCATGGAGAAGTTGAAAGGCGTCGAATACAGATGGATCGACGCATCGGGATTGCCCAGCTTGATGATGTACCCGAGGTCGGCATCGGGCTCGCGGAAATATTCTATGATGAAGCGGATCACGCCGTACCCTGTGATGTAGGCTCCTATGGCAAATCCCTTGAAAGGCTTTCTGGGGCGCACGATGAACCACATGAACAGCCACAGCACGAGGCCCTCGAAGAGCGCCTCATACAACTGGGACGGATGTCTGGGCAGATTGATCATGGGGCCGTCGAGCAGCATGCCGGTTCGTCTGGCGATATCGGCTACCCATGACTCGCTGGATGGAAATTTGGTGGCATTGGGGAATATCATCGCCCATGGAGCGGTGCTCACCTTGCCCCACAGCTCGCCATTTATGAAGTTTCCAAGCCTGCCAAAGGTGTAGCCCAGGGGCACCGATATGGCGATCATGTCGGCCCACTCCAGAAAGTCCAGGTGTCGGCGCCATGAATACGCCACGAAGCCTATGGTCGCGCCTATGAACCCGCCGTGGAATGACATACCCATGAAGCCGGTGAACTTGCCGCCCTCGCCGAATGGCCAGAATATGAGCCAGGGCTTGCTCCAGTACATGCCGCTGGGATCGTAGAGCAGGGTACCAAAGAGCCGCGCACCTATGATCAGTCCCACTATGCCCGCCAGGAAGAAACCGGATATGTCGTCTTCCGAGTATCCAAGCTTTCTGTTCCGAACCTGGTAGGTAAACAGCAGGTAGGTTATGCCAAAGGCGACCAGGTACATGAGGCCGTACCAACGCAACGGAAATTGCGGCAGGAAAGGAAATATCTCCGGCTTGAGCCAGGATGGAAACTGAACGGCGGCGAGCATCGGCGACCTCCGGATTGTCGTATCTGCGCCACGCTGAGCGGGCGCGCACTCACTATACCCGCGCTGTCGGACAGGCGCAACGGCCGGGCTACTTCAAGGGGCGTTCTATGACGCGGCCCAATTCAGGGTCGAACGAGAATGCCACCTTCTGCTTCGTCTGCCTTATCTCATGAAAGCGGTTGTGGCTCTCAAGCACGACACCCGCGAAGATGGAGCCCCTGACAACAATTTCGCTGGTGAAGTGCTCTTCATACTTCTCGCGCAGTTCGAATATGCGAAGCGACCGTCTCTCGAGCAGTTTTACAAGGCGCAGCTTGTCTTGCCTGACCTTGTCAAGGTTGCCGCCCGATTTCTCCAGGTCGCGCATGGTCTTGTCGGCCTCGAGAATGCCGGCCTTGACCCTCTCGATTTCACGCTCCTCCGCCTCTATCGCGTCCATGATAAGGTAGTCCTGGCCAAATGATACCTGCGTGGGCGCTCCCGTCTCGGATCCGAGATTCTGCACCTCGATACCCTTGCGCGCCCGGCACAGGCCGCCTACCAGGTGCCCGCGATCGCCGGCCAGCATCAGCTTGCCGTTGGTCTTGATGTTGCAGAGCAAAGCCGAGTTCTTGAGCATGATGTCATCGACGCTCAGCATCATGGCCTGTTCGGCGAAGGCGGCTTCTATTGACTTGTGTGCCCGGATGGTTCCTCGTTTGGCGCCTTTGATTCCCTCGGTAATCCTGATGGAGCCTCCCGAGGATACGAGCGCCGCTTCTACCGATCCCGCTATATAAATATCGCCGCCGGCCATCACCGTGTATCCGGTCAGTACGGTACCCGTTATGGCTACCGGGCCAGGGAAGCGAATATTGCCCGTGGCAGGGCCCACGTCGCCCGTTATCTTCTGGGCAGGGTCGATGCAGAGCATGTTCTTCTCAAAACGAAGCTGGCCATTCCTGGCGGCCTTGAGTACGTGGTCGCCATTTTCCTTTGCTTCATCGATGATGGTCGCGTCGTGGGTCGGGACTTCGGTGACAAGCGGGTTCTTTGGCGCGGGAATTACGCCTCCCAGCACATCGGTGCCATCCTGACCCTCTACCCCTATCACCTGCAACTCCAGAATGGGCTGCCCCTCCACTACGATCGTCGCGCGGTCCTGGTTCTTGTAGTCGGCAGAACCATCAGCGCGCAGGGTAACAGCGGAGCCAGTAGCCAGGTGGACGAGCCAGTTGAGCCTGAACCCTCCAGCAGGAACGGGAGGCTTGCCGCGCGCGACTATCCGCCCCACGACGGCGCGACCCTCGCGGGCGTCGGCCAGAGCCGATGCCATCGCCTTGGAATCGATGCTCGAGACGACGCTCGCCTGGTTCAGGGCCTCCTGGAGCATGTCGAGGCTCAGGTCACGCCCAAGGCCATAACCCTGTTCCAGACTGACAGACGCGGTCAAGGCGTCCTCGGCTATGGCCACCGTGATGCGGGCGTCACGGTATGGGACGACGCGAGCCATTGTCTGGCCGTTCTCTTCTGCCACCAGCAACAGCCCGTCATCTTCACTCTGCAATGATTCGTTTGAGAGCTGCAGATTTTCGAATATCCTGATGACCGGATCATTTCCCGGTATAGCGGGAATCTCCCCTCCGTAGACATCAAAGCCAGCTTGTCCCGCGGCCGGAGGGCTGAACCTCGCCACCTCCTGGCCCTTCTTTACCAGTCCTATTCTCGTGGCCTTTGACAGACCGAATTCATCCAGACTGCGGACAACGCGGCTCAGTGAAGGAGCGGCCTCCAGAATGGCACGGTATTCGCTTGCCTGAGCGTCAGGCAGGAACGCGACTGTGTAGATTATTGTTCGATCCTTGCCGCGGACAGGATCCTTGCCTTCGGTCAGAACATAGTCGAGCAATTCGGTCTCGGTGCTTTTGTAGAAGGCTATGACATCGGCCTTGAGCTTGTCGACCTTGACGCCTTTGAGCCTGTGTCCGGACAACGCTGCGCTGACCATCGACAGGTCGAGTGCCCGACCTCGCCCACGTCCCTTGATGATTGTCAGGCTGGCCCTGAGTTTATCAGGGGCAATGGTTACCTTGGCTTCCGCATCGCGGTCACCGGACAGGCTGAATCCGGATAGCGGCTGACTGCTCCGTGTTGACTTGAGCAGCGCCGAGGCGATTTCCTCCACCGATATCAGTTGTTCCGCGCTCTGGCCAAGCTCTTGTGCTTCCTTGAGGATTGTCTCGGCGTCGGGAGGAGGCAATCGGCTATCTCCCGGTGAATAATCCAGGAGCACGGTCGATCCGTCGAGCGATAATCTGGTGGAGTAGGTTCCCGCGCCAAATGGTATCAGATCGGCCCAGCGGATACCGACCCGCACGAAGCCCGATTCGGCCGCCAGCAATAGCCCTTTTCCCCTGGTCAGCCTGTTGCCGATGTAGAAGGACAGATCGTCGCCCCGTTCCGCGGGAATCGGCTTGCCATAGACGTTCTTGCCTGGCTTGCCCGGACGGGGAGGTGATATCTTCGCCACAATCGCGTTCTTTGAGGCCCAGAACGAGCGCAAGACGCGCGTATCGACGGCCACCGGTTCGCGGACCTCGACCTTGTCATAATCGACGATTTTTTCAGCTTTGGACGGAAGGAACGGCAGGAGTCCCGATCTCTTGACGACGCGCTCCCTGGCGACCCGGTCGACACGAATCTTGTACAGATTGGGAGGGGGCGCGTCCACGATCGCAGCGGACTCAAAGGGCTGGAATTCAGGGGGTGTCGAGGTGTCACCCCATTCGGCCTCTTCCGGGATGGTAGGCTCAGGGGCCTGTCCCCTGGCTACGATTTCCAGGGTTCGAGTCCTGGATTTTCCGAACGCCTGGAGGACCTCCTCGAGCCGCCGGTTCGTGACGCCCGCGATTCGTGCCTCTGTTACAAGCTTGACCAGGCCATCGATGGCCCACTCGGCTCCATCGGACGCTGGTTCGAATCGCAGCGATGCCTCGAGCTCGAGTCCATCAACGAGCAGTTGTATATCGCCTTTGACCGTAATTCCAGCCATCGATCCGCCCTATACCTTGAATCCCTGTGACAGGGCCTTGGCCATCTTGACCTTCAGAAACTGGTTTTCCTTGCGGAGTTGGCCAATCTCGTAATGCTGCATGCGAACGGTCTCTATCAAGTCGCCTTGCGTCAGCGCCCCGCTCGCGAGCAGTTCTTCCACATAGTCCATCTTTGACTCAAAATCGATGGCTGCCTCGGTGTCGGCCGCGCCAAAGCTGTCATCCAGGTACTCCGGATCGAGGAAGGAGTCTTCATCGGATTCGGATGAGATGAGCTTGTCGGCTATGCGGTATAGCGCCTGGGACAGAATCGATTGTGGTTTGTAACGGATAATGGGGATGCGGCTGCCGAGCGCCACGTCCTGCAGGTCATCCCGGTAAATGATGCCTAGATGTTCCAGATCCATGCCCAGGTATTCCCTGCACGAGCGGCGAATCTTCTGTGCCTTTTCGGCATCCTTGGGGTCCTCCACCATGTTGAGCACGAGGCGCGGTGAGAAGCGGGACATCCGCATGTCGAAGGCGGCCCTGCTCGCCGGATCGGCCTGGGCTATGCGCCCCAGAATTTCAGGAATATATGCGCGCTGCAGCGATGCGCCATCCTTCTTCAATGATTCCAGGATGGCGCGGGCCTGGGACTTTGGCTTGAAGCTGTCCCACATCAGACGGAAGACGGCGTTCTTCAGGAACAGGTAGCCGTTCAGTGTGGCCGTCAGCGTCGGTGCGGTGACAACGATGCCTCGGCCCGACAGCAGGAAAAAGTCCAGAATGTTGGCGCCGGTGCCGGCTCCGAGATCCAGAATCAGGTAGTCCGCATCCTCTATCGATATGAGCCGCTTGGCGAGCTGGGTCTTCTGCCGGTAGGTGATATTGGCGAGCCCCGGTATCTCTGCGTCGCCTGGAATGAATCTGAGGTTGGGATAGTCCGTGTCGTGAATGATGTCTTCGAATTTGATCTTGGCGCCCGATAGATAGGTGCCCAGACCGTTTCTGGGCGCGTTGAAACCCAGAATCAGGTGCAGGTTGGAAGATCCAAGATCCAGATCCACAAGCACGACGCGCTTGCCTGCCTGCGCCAGCGCTATCGATAGATTGGCTGAAACAAGCGATTTGCCGACGCCGCCCTTGCCGCTGGCTATCGGAATTATGCGCACGTCAGTCTACCTCTATCCGCTCGGGCTCTGTCTGGGCCGACTCGACAGCAGGTTGCGTCGCGGGATGCCTAAGGAGCAGGACGGCGGTCGCTGTCGCGTCCCATAGCGCTATGGCAGGGATGACGATGCGCGCCAGCCGGTAGCTTGAGGTCGCGTCACCGCCAAAGAGCCGCGGAAGGGCGATGAGGCTCGAGAACAGCGCCACCGCCTTTCCGACAATCAGAAGCGGGCGGTAGTCACCATAGCGCCTGGCATCGAGTCCCATGAAGAAGAAGCCCACCGCGAACAGCAGGTTGGGAGCCGCTACGAGACGAAGCATCTGTTGTGCCAGAGGCAGAGAGACCGCGAATGGCTGTGCAGCGAAGGCAAGCGTCAAGTAGCGAACGAGTTCGAGACCCGCAAACGCGAAAAACAGTGGTGTTCGTCTCATGATCGTAGCGAAGTGTACTCGGGGCTTCGCGCGGTAGTCAAGGAAGCATCATGACCAGCCTGAAAAGCGGGTACCGCGGAGTATACTTCGTGTCATGATGGAAGAAATGAAACGGGTTCGCGTCATGGGTGTCGCAATGCCTTCCGAGCTCGAGTCTCCCGTTGTCATTTTGGAAGATGACGATGGCGCCTCGGAGTTCTGCGTTTCCGTTGGCGCGGCCGAGGCTGGCGCCATTCTGATGGAATTGGAGGGGGTTTCCACGCCACGTCCGCTTACCCATGAGCTGATGGCGCAGCTCTTTCGCGAGCAGGGCCTGTCGCTGCGGCGTGTCGAACTATACGGTGTCCAGGGCACCGACGAAGATGGTTTCATCGCCCGGCTGCTGTATGGCAGGGGCTTGCGCTCCTGGACGCGCGAGGTGAGGCCATCCGATGCTTTGGCTCTCGCGGTGACGACCGGCGCGCCAATCTACGCCCACCGTAGCGCTTTTGACCGGCCACCGGCCGACATCGATACGGCCCTGTCGGTCGCGCTTACCGATGGATATTGGTTCAGGAACCAGAAGAGAGCCTAGCCAGTGGTAGTGCTTGCTGTCCAGGCTTGCCTGCCTTAGAATGGGTTATCATGGGAATAGTGCAGGCATTGATCAACTTCATACGGAGCCTTTTTGGATTTGACAGAGGAATTACCAGCGAGCTCAAGCACGTATTTGGTACCATTTCTCATATCAAGCCACCATACTACCGCTTCAAACACAATCTGGTTATGCCAGGTTTTGCCCAGGATCTATATCTATTCTGCCAGGCGCTCAAACCCCTGATGGATCTAGCCGACCGGACGCTCGCGCATCCGGACCTTCGCGTGTCACGCAAATACTTCGACTATCTGGTCGACTTGCGTCTGCCCGCCGAAGAGCTGGAGAAGAAGGACAGCTATGTCTACGATGGCATGAAATCCAGGGTGGAGAACGCCGTCAAGGACGATGAGGAGATGGAAGCGATCGGCCGGGATTTTCAGCGCTTCCTCAAGAGCGTCGACGTGCTGGAAGACGGGCCGCTCAATGTGGAGCTTGCCGAGGTGGAGCGTTTCATCGAGGTGTGCCGGCACGACTGGGAGCGCATGCTGGGCTTCTTCGATCCTGGCGCAAGCATCGACGATCCCCGCTACCATCCCGATTTTCAGCCCGCGGCCGGCGAGCAGATCCTCCCGGAACTCATCGACGCATATTACCTGCTCGTCGGATTTTCGTTCGCCGATTCGCTTATGGCCATGACGATGCGCGTGTTCGAGCGTCACGCCCCGGCAACCGCCGCGAGCCAGGCGGGCAAGATAGCCAAGTTGTTCTCCACCCTGAACAAGATACTGGCGTACAGGCTTTCAAGCGAGAATCTCCTGGCCCTCATCAGGCTTACCAAGCGCGACCCCTTGCATGAACCCGATATCCGGCGCGATCAGATCAACTATGTCGAGCAATATCGCAAACGTCTCGTCAACCAGTATGAGAAGGATCGCGAACGCTTGCTGCGCGAGCGCCACGAGAGCGCTGTCTCGATGGATATCAAGGATCTGTTCGGAGCCACCGACGTTCTGGTTCTCGATGGCTACAACGAGGAGATCGACTCGTTCCTCAGGCGCGAAAGTCCGAACGGCTTCACGCATGTCAAGCCGATGGGTATTCTCAAGACCTTCGTTCACGGAGTATTCGAGCCGCAGATCAAGGAGACGGTCAAGAAGATACTCGTGGAAGGCTATTTTGACAGCAAGAGCTATCAGAATAGCCTGGCCAATATCCTGTATCAATGCGACCGCACATCGGGTCGGATAGAGGCCTTCGAGGAAAGCCTGAAAGGCGGGGGGCGGGTAAGCGTCGCCGGCGTCAAGCGCTATGTTGAAGAGATGCGCCATGGCAAGGACATCATGCCGTACCTGACCAAGATAGTCGACGAGATAAACTACAAGGCACGCGAGATATGTGAGGATGAGACCGGTCTCTTTCATATGTTCGCCGAAACGCTCGGCGAGTTGCTGGCCGATTACAAGAAGCCCAGCCCCGATCTGGTCACGAACATCAGAAGCCTCGGCGGCGTGCGCAACAAGGAACTGATTTCATCGCTGGTAGAAGGCAAGCGCAAGTCAGAGGTCTTTGTCAGGATCATGAAGAATTTTGCCTTCATCAAGACCGCCGACGGCAAGCCGGTTGCCGTGCCGGAGGCGCTGCCGGACGAGGCTCTGCCGGTAAGCGTTGAACCAGTCGATGTCGAGCCGTTGCCTTGACAGACTCCTGGCGCGGACGGCATCGGATCCGCTGATCAGTGGACCCGGCTTGCCATTTGCCTGGTGAACCATGCATAGACCGCGGCCGCGCGATTGCCGAATGATGCCTCGAGCTTGCCTCGGATCCCGGGAATCACGGTGGCTTTGGCGCTTGAGACCGCGTAGAATATGATCCCATCATCGGTGGGAATGACCAGGAGCCGCACATGCACGGCACCGGCTCCCGCCACCGGTATGATGCCATAGCTCATGCCGGTCAGATTGACCGACGACTGCGTTGCATAGTCACCGCCATGAGCCAGGATTATCCGGTACCGATTGTCGCCGAACGACAGGTCCTTCTGCCTCGCGTATAGCGTTTCGTCGACAGGAGGCAGAGTCGGTAGCCACGTGTCCTTGACAGGCGTCTGGTCATTCGGTCCAGCAATGAGGCTTGAATATTCATAGAACAATCGCATGGTCTTGCGGCTTGCTGACCAATACTCGATGCCCTGCAGGCTGCCAATCGCCCGCAGCGTGTTGTAGACTTCGGCCAGCTCCTTGTCCTGGGCAATCGCCGCAGGATTTTTCCATAAGAATATCGCCTCCACGACTACGTCAGGAGCTTCGGCCGCTAGAGCGGAGCCCAATGTGGCGACCGCGGGATGCTTGGGGGCCAGTGCCAGAGCCGCCGTCTTGCCTACTGATGATGTCCTGACATCCTCACCGGAGAGTAGCCGCGCCGCCAGCGCTGGTTCCAGATAGGCCGTCGCAGGCACCGCTGACAAAGGAGCCACCAGGCTGGCAGCTGCCAGCAGGGCAAGAAGTGCGTGATTGGTTGCTTTCATGCGGGCAAGTATATCACCGCGGAGGGCTCTCGTCTTGCCGTGATGGAAAGGTGCTGTGCAAGACGGGCTTTCTGCGTTATAAAAAAGCGCGTCGAACCATGAACGGGCTCCGGCGCGATCTCCGGGTTTCTGAATCCAGCCAGGATGGAAGGTCCTCCCATGAAGATAGTCATGATCCTGATAGAGCTCGCTGGCTCACTTGGTCTGTTTCTGTACGGCATGAAGATTCTGTCGGATGGAATACAGCGGGCCGCGGGTGATGGCCTCAAGCGAACGCTCAACCTGATGACTGGCAATACCTTCAAGGCCCTGCTGACGGGGCTTGGCATCACCGCCATCATCCAGTCATCATCGGCTACGACCGTGATGGTAGTGTCTTTTGTCAATGCTGGGCTCTTGACGGTCGTACAGGCAGCCGGTGTGATATTCGGGGCCAACATCGGTACGACTGTCACCGCATGGATAGTCTCGCTTATCGGCTTCAAGTTTGAGATCGCGGCCTTTGCCCTGCCGATGATAGGCGTCGGATTTGTGATGATGATGGGCGCCAAGCCCAAGTCGCGTGTCCGCGACTATGGCGAGGCGGTGCTTGGTTTCGGCCTCCTGTTCCTGGGGCTCAACTTTCTTTCACATGCCATTCCCAAGCCGTCGGCGGATATCATCAGGTTTCTTTCCGATGTATCGAACCTCGGCGTGCTGTCAATCCTGATAGCCGCCGCCACCGGCACGGTCCTGACGGTTCTTGTCCATTCTTCCAGTGCCTCCACCGCTATCGTGATCACACTGGCGGTAGAAGGCGTCATCGACTTCAACCTCGCCGCCGGCCTTGTGCTGGGCTGCAATATCGGTACGACAATCGATGCCTTGCTCGCTTCTATCGGGGCCAGAACGAACGCCCGCCGGGCGGCGTGGATCCATATCATGTTCAATGTTCTGGGATCGGTATGGGCCATCATTCTATTCAGACCATTCATAGCGCTGATCAATATACTCGCCGGTGGAACCACCATCGCCCAGCACATCGCGATGATGCACACGGTCTTCAATGTGATCAACGCCATCCTGTTTGCCCCGTTCGCGACGCAGTTTGCCAATCTGGTGTCGCTGTTCATCAAGGCAAGGCCAGGAGAGGATGCCTTGCCGAGAAGGCTCGAGTACGTGGCCGCTCCATTGATGGACAGCCCCGAGCTTAACCTGATGCGTGCCCAGAAGGAAATTTCCGATATGGCGGGGCTGTGCGGCACGATGTTCGATCGCTGGCGCGGATTGATCAAGTCAAAGCCAGCTGATCTTACCGAAGAGATAGAGTCGTTCAGGATGATGGAAGACTACGCCGACCAGATGCGCGATGAATTGTCCGGCTTTCTGCTTGAATGCGCCGGACACGAGATGAGTGCCGACAGCCAGCGGGACATAGGCGTGATGCTGCGGATGGTAGTCGACCTGGAGGACATAACCGACGATTGTTTCAGCCTGATCATGCTGCTCGAGAAGGCCAGGGCGCGCGATCTGGCCCTGGACAAGGACGAGATGGATAGCCTGGGGCCGTATACCTTGCTGGTAGAGAATTTCCTGCGTTTCGTGCAGGAAAACATCAAGGGCCGCATAAATGTCGAGCAGCTCGCGACCGCCCAGCAACTCGAAGACAGTATCGACGACTTCAGGTCGGCATTGAAGAAGAAGGCCCGCAAGCGGCTGCAGGCAGGAGCCGATGTCAAGTCGGAGCTGCTGTTCATGGACATTGTGCGGCACATCGAGAAGATTGGCGATCGCGCCTACGGAGTCTCCCACGCGTTGCGGGAGATCAAGTACTGATGGCCATACCAAACAGCAATCCAGGCAAGGCGTAGACGTCGGCCACCCCCTCGACCAGAACGGCGCCCATGCCCAGCCGCAGCGGCTCGGCGAGGTCTATATCGTAGCGGTCGCCAATCGACAGGCACCCGGTGGGTTCGGCTCCAGCCGCCGTCGCGGCGAGCAGGTAGGGTTCGGGCGCGGGTTTGCTCTTCATGGTGTCGTCCAGGCCGACGACGCGGCGGAACAGGTCAAGCACGCCGAGCGCGTCGAGCGTGGCGGTGCCGACAGAACGCGGGTTGTTTGTAACAGCGACCAGCGCTACAGGCCTGGTCGCAAGGCGCGGCGTCGTCAGCGACAGCAGCGTTGCGCGAAGGCGAGGATCAGCCGACAGGAACCGGTATGGGTCGATCAGGCGTTCGCGCCACGCGACGCTGGTCATCATATCGACGCCGAGGGCCGTCATTGCGTTGCCCAGACTGGTCGAACCTCCGCCGTGTGCCTCTGACCATTCCAGCCTGGCTTGCGCCAGCTCACGCTCTGTGTCCTGTCGGCTCTGCCCGCGGACACGGGCAAGCTCGTCGATCAGCACATCGATCTGGAACTGGCCGTACTCGTGATTGGAATACAACGTTCCATCGATGTCGAACAGCAGCGCTTCTACCGATATGGGAATCCGGTACGCTATCACACTCAGAGCGGCAGTGAGGGCTGATGCGCGGCTTGGGCGGCCATGGCCTTCTTGATCTTCTTGGCTATGATCTCGCGGTTGTCCAACATCGGCGACAGACTGCGATTATGGTGCAGGAGAGAAATGATCTGAGCGAACAGGGTCGTCACGTCCGCCTCGATATACCATTCCTTCTTGAGCAATTCGTTGTGGTGCACCGCGTTGGTGCCAATGATACGGTAGAACAGACCTTCCCTGAAGGCCTTGTCGAAATCATCGATGGCGGTGGCTGAGAACAGCGGCAACGATATGGCGCATATCACCTGCACGGCGCCTTGATCCTTGAGGTAGCGCATTGCCTTGAGCAGGGTGCCGCCTGTGCCAAGCATATCGTCGGCCATGAACACGATCTTGCCATGGATATCGCCGAGCATTTTCATCTCGCTGATGTTTGAATCGTTTGCGTCCTTGGTGACCTTGGAGTAGTCTCGTTCCTTGTATAGCATCGCCAGCGGTTTCTGTAGCGTGCTGGCATAGAACTTGTTCCGGTCGACCGCGCCGGTATCGGGCGATAGCACGACCAGGTTCTCATCGCCGACATCGACTATGCCGGCAAGCTTCTCGATGACCTGATACGAGGCATGCAGGTTCTCAAGGCGCAGCTTGTTGAAGCAGTTTTCTATTTCGCGCGAGTGGATGTCGAGTGTGATGATGCGCGATATGCCGTAGTTCTCCAGTATTTGGCCGATGCGCGCCGCCGTCAGGCCCTCGCGCCCCTTTTTCTTGTGCTGGCGCGAATAGGGATAGGCCGGCAAGACAAGCGTGATTCGATCGGCTCCGGCCTGTATGGCCGCGTCTACGGTAACCAGCAGGTTGAACATGTGGTCGTTGACCGAGAGTACTCGTTCATCCCGTCCATCATTGAATTTGCATGGCTGGCGGTTCTCCACATCCTGGAAGATGTATAGATCCTTGCCACGGATTGAATCAAGGATCTCGGTCTTGATCTCGCCATTGGGAAACCACGTATAGCGGGCGTTTACCTTGAACCGCGGGGCATGGTATTCGTTGACATTGCCGGGTATGCAGAGCAGTGATGAATAGATGTCATTGGTGAAGTTGATCTTGCGCGTTATCAGCTCTTTGGAGATGTGATAGCGGTCAGACATCACCTGAACCTTGCGCTCGAACCGGTGTCGATATATCGTCGATAGCCGACGCACGACCTGTTCTGCGAAACGCTCGCCGCCCGGGCATGCCAAGAGCCCCAGCTTCGTTGGATCGGAATAATTCATCGTGCGCCTTTAGTTGGGAGATTGTCCCCAGAATAACCGCAGCAGGTGCTTTGGTCAAGGCGCGCTGACAAAAACGCCCCGGATATCGAATCGATATCCGGGGCGTCAGCCAGTCTACAAGGTGCCGTTCGGCCTCTTACCAGCGACTACCCTGGTACATGCCGTAGGAACCGCCCTGGCCCGACCTGCCGCCCATCATGCCGCCACGCTGACCCATTCTGCCGCCTGCGATCTGGGAAAGGTCATAGCTCTTGGCTCCGATTGTCAGGGTGTTGACGCGGAACAGGAAGCTGTTCGGCGCGTAGGGAATCGCGACCTCGAAGCCCTCGAGCTTGACCGTTGCGCCTTCCTTGAGCCCATCCACGAAGCCATACATGAACTGGGGAATCTGCACAAAGTACGTCTTGTCCTTGACGGTTACGGCCGGGTGACCCTGGACCAGAGCGAGTTTGCCCTCGATGGTGGAGGCAACCTGCTGAATCTGTGCCTGGCCCGGCTGGTTGGGTATGCCAGTTCGCGGTCCAAAGCCCTGGGCGGACACTGCTCCGAGCGCCACCAGTCCAATAATGCACACAGTAACGATTCGCTTCATATAAATCTCCTTGCGTTTGACGTTGTTGCCGGCATCAAGGCCGGCTGCCGTTCCATGACGGCATCTATTACTAAGCAAGAATCGTGCCATGATGGTTGCATTAGGTGGATATTTCCTGTGATTTGTCTGTAAAGTGTTTAATGATAATTATTTAATACATATGAGGTGATGACGGCCGAGGAGGGGCGATCAGCAGTCATGCCGTGGCCCGGGAAAATATTTCCCGTATCTAGCGATCTGAAATGGGAAAGATTATCACGAAGGTAGTGCCGCGCCCGGGTTCGCTCTCCACGTGCATGGTTCCACCCATAGACTCGACAAACAGCTTGCTTGTCGCGAGGCCAAAGCCTTTGCCTTGCTCTCCGCCGGTACCAAGTGTCAGTATTGTCCTGCCTGGCACGAATAGCTTGGCTATCTGCTCGGGCCTCATGCCAACGCCTTCGTCGCTGATGGCAAGGCCGAGGCGAGCCGGATCATCAGGCATCGTCGCCGCGCGGAACCGCACCGCGCCACCTTGCAGTGAATATTTGACAGCATTCGAAAGGATATTCCTGAAGACAGTCGCGAGTGCGCGTGGGTCGGCGAGGATGAGTCCGTCACCGTCGGGAGGTTCGATGTTGACCCCCTTGGCCTTGGCCGTTGATTGCAGGTCGGCCGCGGCTTCCAGGGCGACCTTGGCCACGCTTATCGGCTCTGGAGTGAGCTTGATGCGGCCGGAGGCGCACATCGCCCATTCAAGCAGGGAATCAAGCAACCCGGATATGCGTTCGAGTCCCTCGGCCAATGTCTCGATATTCTCGCGTTTGGTGTTGAGGTCACCCTCGAATTCGACCAAATGGCCGCGGACATACCGGGATGCGCTCCACACTGGGGCACGCAAATCGTGGCCGAGAATGGCTATCAGGGTGTCTTTGGTGGCCAGCGTCTCCTTGAGCTCGTCGTTCTGGCGGCGTTTTTCATCCTCGCGTATGAAGAGGTCATGCTCGATTCTGGCCGAAGCCATGAGCGAATAGCCAAACAGATTGAAGAACGCGGTCAGAAGACCGAGCATGTAGATGTATCCATCCATCGAGCCCGAAGCGGCAATCGATTGCGGCACATGGCCGCACGCGACCAGCAGTGCGCGCCCAAAGCCTGTCAGCGCAACCGAGACAAAATAGAGCCCCGCGACCAGATATGCCGCGCGGTATTGTGATTCAGGTCTAAGCAACAGCAAGAGTGATACCAGGCTGGCCAGGATGCCGAGCGCGCCAGAAAACACGATGATCCTGAGACCGACTCCGGAACTCATCATGGCGAACCAGACGGCCAGGCTGGCTGGTATGGCGACATAGGTCCACCGCGGGAAGCCCCCGCCAAAGCGGAATCGCCATATTGAGTTGCCCATCATGATAACGCTGGCGAGCATCGCGACGTTGGAGACCGCAAGCACGCCATAGGGCAGGTGCAGTGACTGGAGCGCTACGCCCACGGCGCCGACAGCCAGCAACGCCTGGGCCAGAATCCACAATCCGGCTCCAGGGAATCTGCGTCTCAAGAGGAACAACAGCAGTGCAAATGCGACGCTTCCGATGTAGACCAAGGCCAGCGCTACCAACAGTGTGGGGTAATGGAGCTGTAGCGCCGCCATGCCTGTAATCATTCGTCGAGTCTTTTTTCGTTCAGGCCGTATTGCTCATCGTGCTCACCGCCGCCAGCAGGTTCGACGTGTACGACTATATCGTAGACGCCATCGATCCGTTGCTTGATGGCGCATTCCACGGATTGTGCCAGTTCGTGGGCTTCGCTGACGGTCTTGTTGCCATCAATTTCTATATCGAGGTCGATATCGTATAGCGACGCCAGCTTCCTGACCCGTACCCGATGGGGATTCCCGGTGTTCTGAACCGATCTGACCGCGTCGAATACCGCATGGTAAAGGGCTGGATCGGCCTTGCCATCCATAATCTCGTCGTTGGCCTCGCGGAATATGCCGAGCGCCGAACGCATCACCCAGAGGCTCACGAGCAGCGCCATGATCGAATCGACTATGGGTGCTCCGAGCAGGGTGGAGAGGGTCAAGCCGGCCAATACGCTCACCGAGATGACAACGTCATTGCGCATGTTCTTGGCGTTGGCCGCGAGCATGGTTGATCCTGTTTTCTTGCTGGCCAGCTGCTGTGACCAGGCGAGCGCCAGTTTGCCCCCTATCGACGCGATGGTGACCCATATTGCCAGCGCGCCAGGAATCTGTCTGGCTACGCCCTCACGCATGGTGTGGATTGTGGAAAGGAGCAACTGCGCACCTGCGAAGAATATGAAGAATGCCAGGATGGTAGTAGCCGTGGTCTCTGCCCTGGCGTGCCCGTAGGGGTGCTCCTTGTCCGAGGGCTTGACGCTGATCGCGGAAGCTGCCAAGGCGACGATTGATATGATTACATCGGTCGATGAATCGATGCCATCGCCGACCACCGCAAGCGATCCGGCGATGAAACCCACGAGTATCTTCGATGTCGCGAGGACGGCGTTTCCTGCGAGGCTGATGATGGATGCGCGCCGTACTATCGTATTCCTGTCCATCATCGCAGTATATGCTGTGGTGATGCCCGCATCAATGGCGCCAAAGCTGCCCCGTTTGTTGCCAAAAGCGGTACCTTAGGCTAGGATGCACCGGCACTATGTACGACGTTGCATGCTGCGAAAGGAATGGATTGACGCCCTGATGACCGCACGCGAAGACGAAATCAGATCAAAGTTCCGCCACGAGGCGAGATCGCTCCTCAACCATGTCGTAGGATTTGGAGATCTGCTGTCGGGTGACGCCGATGCCGCCTCGAGCGATGCGTCCCGAGGCATGTTCATTGAAATAGGCAAGGCTGCGGCGGCGCTGAGGCAACCGGTTCTTGAATTTCTGTCGTCGATACTCGATGGCTCTGAGCCATCCGATGCCTTGCGGACGCAGGTCTATGATCATATCTACGACCTGGTTTCTTTGGTGCAGACCGCTCGTCGTTCGATGCCTTCAAACGAAGTTGCCCTCGAGGATATACACAAGGTTCATGAGGCTGCCAACGCGCTCGTCGAACTTTTCGAGAGCACCAGTCTGTTCTCGAGGACTACGCTGTCCGAGGCGGCTGTGGCGCTGCACGACACAAAAAGCCCCGAACGGAAGCTTATTTCCGGCCGCATACTGGTCGTGGATGATGATGCCTTCAACCGGGAAATACTGGCCAGACACCTGGAACGGCAGGGCCATGTTGTATGCCAGGCCTCGAATGGGCGCGAAGCCTTCTCCATACTCTCCGAGGCGCCGTTCGATATAGTCGTCCTGGACGTGATGATGCCAGGCATGAACGGTTTTCAGTTCCTTGAGGCGATCAGGGAAGACTCCAGGTTGCATGACTTGTCGACCATTGTTGTCTCCTCTCTTGAAGACACCGCCTCGATGGCGCGATGCATAGAACTGGGAGCCGAGGATTACCTGCCCAGAGACTTTGATCCCATCATTCTGAAGGCAAGGATCGGTAGCCTCCTCGAGAAGAAGGCGTACAAGCGTCAGAACGACGAGGCGCTTCGTCGTCTGGTTGAAACACAGGCACGCCTGGCATCGGAACTGCGTGATGCCGCAGCCTATGTGCGCAGCCTCTTGCCCAAGCGGCTCAGGTGGCGCGGCGTGGCCGCCGACTGGGAGTTCATACCGTCGCTGAGCCTTGGCGGCGATTGCTTCTACTATCACCGGCTGGATGAAAACCGACTTGCGCTGTATCTGATCGATGTCAGCGGCCATGGCATTCAGGCCGCGCTGCTGTCGGCCACCATCATGAACATGCTCCGCGGTCTTTCGCTTGGAGGTGTTGACTTTGCCTCTCCCGCGTCGGTCCTGTCGCGGCTGAACCGGTCGTTCCGCATAGAGGATCAGAACAACATGTTCTTTACGATTTGGTATGGCGTGTACGATGTGTCGAGCAGGCTGCTCAAATTCTCGAGCGCAGGCAGCCCGCCTGCCATTCTGGTCGGTCCCGATGGTGTCGTCACCGAGCTGGTCGGCGACGGACCGGTCATAGGCATCGACGAGACAGCCGTGTTTGGTGAGTTCGACGAGGCCATCGACACCGGGTCGAATCTGTACCTGTTCAGCGATGGCCTCTTCGAGGTCAGGGGCAAGTCGGGCCTCATGCTGCCCTGGAATGATTTTGTCGCTCTGCTCGAGTCGCATCACAAGGAATGCACCGAGGCACCCGAATGCATATCGCCGATAAAGCGTATCGTCGATGCTGTCCGGGGCCTGTCTGCAAAGTCGCTCTTTGACGACGATGTCTCTATAGTCGAGTTCGCCTTCAGCAGCTAGTCAAGCCGCACTATCCTCGAATGAGTCAGTGCCTCGGCTCCGGTACTTGTTATCAAAATATCGTCCTCGAGCCTTACCCCTCCTGTTTCAGGATCGTAGAGCCCTGGCTCGATAGTAATGATGTGGCCCGGCGCCAGAATCCAGTCGTTGTCTTCCCTATTGCGCACCGCCGGCGCCTCGTGCGCTTCCAGGCCAACGCCGTGGCCCAGCGCGTGCGGCATGGCGTAGCCCTTCGAGGCGAACAGTTCGTCCACAAAAAGGGCTACCTCACGGCTGGGCACGCCCGGCTTGCATAGCGCAAGAGCCTCATCGTGGGCGCGCTGCACCAGCTCGATCATTTCGGCGCTCTTGCCCGCGACGGCGCCGCGGACAAAGCTCATCGTCACATCGGAGATGTAGCCTTTATAGCACAGGCCAAAGTCGAGTATTGACATGCCGCTCGTGGCGAATGGCGCTGCGGTATACGCTGGAAACGCGTGTATGCCGAAGCTGCGGGATGGCCCGGCCGCGAGCGTCTCGAAACCTGTCGCCTCGCAGCCCTGTTCGCGAAGGAAGCGCTCTATGAACAGCGCTAGATCGGTTTCAGTCGCGAACGACCCCGAGCGGACGCCCGCCTCGATGCGGTCCATCGCGGCATCCGTGATGGCGCTGACCTGCCGGTATATGGCAATTTCATCGGCATCCTTGATGGCGCGCATCACCGCCGCCGTCTTTGTCGAGCCCTCGTCGCTGCACCTGAAGTCGTGGTCGGGGCAGGCCTCAACATAGTCGACGTACATCGGGTATGGCGTTACCGCGGGCATATCCACTAGCGATCCGACGGGGATGGCAAGCCTCTCCAGCGCTCCGGCCATCGCGGCAAACGGGCTGCGCTTGAAGTCGGTATATGGCACGATGGCCTCGATACTGGCCATTGTCGCGGCCATGTTTACATCCCAGGGGACAAGCAAGGACTGGCCGCTGGCAGCGATGAACAGCAACGCGTCTCCAGGGTGACCGCAGAAATACCTGATTGATGGGTCGCGGCGACCTTCTGTGTCCTCGAACAGCGCCATGGCAATTCCATCGGCCCTGAGCTTGTCAGAAAGTGCCTGGCGACGCGTCGCGAATGTGTTCATCGATTCCTCCTCGTTCTACTGCAGGGCGGCCTGGGCCTCGGATGCCAGCGTCAGGATGCCGCTCGACCAGCCATCGTTGAGCAGCACTGACTGTATTGCCGGTGCCAGCTCCTTTCCAGCGTTGCGCGCGGCATTCTGCAGGGCAGCCCGCATCAGCGTATTTCTGGTTTCATCGACGAGGCCTGCCTTCTGGTCGGCGTTGAGTGCCAGGATTATGTCCCTGAGTACAACGGCGGCGGGCCCGGACTTGTCGGCGCCGAGCGCCTTCAGGGCCATCAGTCGCTCATCGGTCGCCGCTATGCGATACGCCTCCGCCACGTCGGCGGCTGTCGACACGCCCGCCGAGGCGGTGGAAGCGAGCGCGTTCATGGCCTTGGAGCGCAATTCGGCTAGCTGGTTCTGTTCAGTCCGGTTCCCGGGCGAGACGATGACACCGCGTGACAACGCCAGTGCGGCTACCCTGGTCTTGGCTTCGGCTGGAGCCTTGGATCGCAGCTCCAGATCAAGTGCCTTTACCATACGAGGCGGCGTCTCCACGGAGAGGAGCGATGATATGGCATCGCTGGGGTCATCGAGCACCAAGGAGAGGCTTCGCTCGGCCTGTTCGCGTACGCGCCGTGAGTACCAGCCTTCGCTTGCAAAGAACAGCGGGGCAAATCCAATCGGTGACCGCATCCGCTCAAGGGCAAGTACGCATCCATAGGCAACCTTCTCGCCATAATCGCTGTCGGCGGTGGGCTGGTTGTTCAAGTCGCGCAGCATCAGGGATATGCGCTCCGCATATTCAACGGCACGCATCGATCCGAGGGCGATCAAGGCTTCGGCCTTGGTCAGCGCGTCGGGGGAGTCGTCCACCGTTCTCATGACCGACGCGGCAGCGTTCGTGTAGTGCCAGTCACCCAGGCTCTTGAGCAGCACTCTGGTCAGCCGCTCATAGGTCTCGGCCTCTGGCCCCCGCTTTATGGCGCTTCGGGCGGCCAGCACCCAGTCAAGGGCATCTGCAACATAGGGTGCTGCATCCGGATCATTCTTCGACGCTATGGTCAGGGCGACTGAATACTTCTGCTGTACGGTATCCGCCTCGGCCAGTATGCGCCCATATATTCTGGTCGCGTCATCGGCAAAGGCGGGGATGGCTACGGCAATCAGCAGCGCCGCGCCTATCAGGAATTTCGTGGTTCGCATGGGAATCCTTCTGTCAGGCTAGAGCCTGTCACTCGTAATAGATGACCGTACGTGTATCAGTACGATACGCATAGTCAAAGGTTACCATTTCGCGCGGCGTGCCCGAAGCATCGGCGGTGATCTTCTTGAGCAATGCCCCCTCGGCGCCATACTCGTACGATACCTTTCGTTCCAGCCTGCCATCGGCTCGATAGACGCTCTCCGTGGCTGGCCGGCCATCCTTGAGCGTATAATCGGTGCGGCCATCCTGCGCGCCCGCGGCGTTGAAGTATGATACAGTGACCAACGCGTTGGCCTTGCCATAGGCATACGCTATGCGGCCTTTGGGCGTACCTGAGCCGTCAAAAAGGGACGAGGCGACAAGCAGATCATGATCGTAGACATACTCTGTCTTCGCGAGCGTGAGGCCAGCCGTGGAAATGACCCGCCAGGACACCTTCCTGGTTCCTTCCCAGGTCCATTCCGATATGGATTGAACCATGTCCTTGCCATCGAGCACGGTTTCTTTTGTCATGAGGCCATCTGGGCTATAGTCATAGGCGGTTTTGGACTGAACGGTGCCATCGGAACCGTACAGAGTCTTTACGGCGAGCATGCCATTGTCATACCCGTAGACGACGCGTTCGATGGGGTCGATGGAGGATGGCTTGGTGGCTACGGTGGAAAGCAGATGCTTGTATCCATCATCGTAGGTGTAGGTGATGACTCTGTCGATGACTCCGTCGGCAAACTGTATTGTCTCTTTGAGTATCATGGGGGTCTTGAATTCTTCGATCCGTTCCTTCTTCACCTGCTCGGAAGCGGAACTGACAGCCTCTACGGTCTCGGTAGTGTCCGGCGGCGTGGAGACACAGGCAGACGCCAGCAGTGCTGCGATAATGAGCGCCGATCCGACGAGCGACCTTTGGGCGAGCGACCTTTGGGCGAGCGAGCCAAGTCGTTTCATAAAACCTCCTGCGGCACGTGTGCCAAGAAATTCTGGTCTATTGAGCCACTCGCAACTGGAGTGTTGCCAGAGTTGCGCGATTCATAATCTACGGATTCGGTACCACAGCCCGATGATCTTGAGCCTGAACCAGGTAACGAGGCGAAATACCTTATACGGGCTCCTGGGAAGATAGAATAGCCACTCGAGGCCCTTGGAGAAGAGACTGGCTGGCGGCCTGTGCCTGCGATCGGCGAAGACATCAAAGACGTCGGAACACCAGAGCTGGATTCCCGCGTTGAAGTGCTTCAGGTTGCGCGGTATCCATCGCTCGCCTCCAGGCACGCCGCTGCCGACGAGCAGGAGCGTCGGAGTAGCCTTCCTGATCGCTTCGACTATCTTTGGATGAAAATTCTTATTGAATCGTGACGAGTGGCTGCCTACAACATGCAGCCCGGGGAACGTTGCCTTGATGTTCTTGGTTGCCTTTGTCAGGCTCTTGGGGCAGGCTCCGAACAGATATGCTGATTTGCCCCAGCGCTCTAGTATGCCGAGCACCTGGACGATGAAGGCGAATGGCTCATAGCGAATGGGCAGGGGGCGCCGCAGGAAGCGGGCCATCTTGATTATGGACAGTGATATCGGTATGACCAGGCTGGCACCGGCGATCATGGTCCTGAATTCGCTTGAATGCCTGGCATGCATCAAGTCGGTCATGGACAGCAACACGATCTGGTGGTTCTTGCCGTCGGAATACATCGCCTTGATGACCTCTTCGAGATCGCCAGGTGCGACAATGTCAACAGGAATCCTGAGTATGGTTATTCTCTTGACTCGATCATTGACCATGAGGAACGCTCCAGGCAGACGATGCGGATGGAAGCGATGGCGAATATCGCCGCGGTACCGGCTCTCAAGACCGTTGGCCCAAGCCATGCAGGTTGGAATCCGGCGCCGGACAAGGCGCCAATTTCGGCCTCACTGAAGCCGCCCTCCGGCCCGACGCATGCGAGTATCTCTTCCAGCTTGTCGGTACAATAGCGATGGATCGATGCCTGCGCAAGGGGCATTTCATGGAAGAAGAGCCTCAGGCCGGGGATATCGGCGGAATGCGTCCGGTTGCACAGGTCGCTGATCGAAATGGGATCTTCCACCCGTGTCGGGACCGGTGATCCAGACTGGCCGAGCGCTTCGGTGACCACCCGGCGCAGGCGCTCCACCCTGCCGGCGGTATGATCCATCGGCACCGAGCGTTCGGTGACAAGCGGAATTATATCCGCCACTCCGGATTCTGTCGCCATCCGCACCACATCGTCAAGACTGGAGCCCTTGAGAAAGCCGACGGCCAACCTCAGGCGAGGCATCGGCGCGGCGGAAACCGCCGACTCGAATGCATCGATTGCATTCGTCGGCATGGGCGTCCCCGCCCTGACGTCTGGTCTGTAGCCCAAGGCCGTCGATGCGGACGCGGCCACTGACAGGAGTACCCTGCCATGCCCCGCTTCGACTATCGTGCAGGCGTATGATGATCCGTCGGCCGCGAGAGCCGGGAAGGAATCACCAGGGCCGAGGCGCAACACCGCCGTCAGGCGATGAGCGTCACGGCCCATGATCTCGCACGCCACTCCACCGTCCCATGATGCTGGCAGGATGAACTGGCGCATCGGTATTCGTTCGCTCTTACTTACCGGTGCCGGCTGTGCCCGGATTGGCCGCCGCGGCCTTGGCCTGCAGATCCTTGACAGAAGGGGCCGCTGCCAGGAGGTTGGCGAACTGGTCGCTCGCCAGCACTTTGAGCGCGGCATTCAGCTGCAGATCATAGTCCAGGTCGAATGTCGGGCTTATGGAGGTTCGCTCGAGCTGGTTGCGTACCATTTTCTTGAGTACGCGTTCCGATACCGGCGATCCGGCGGCCCTGAGTCCCTTCACATACTTGTCAATGTCCTCGGCCGAGGCATTCGGGTTGGCCGTGGCAAACGCGGCGAAGACATCGCGTTCGATAAGCGAAGATAGTGAAGCCTCTTCCGCGGGTGTCAGCGCCGGCTCCTTGACCTCGAGATCGGGAGCTATACCGACCTTGTCTATGTTCGCGTCACTTGGCGTGTAGTACCTCGACATTGTCAGCTTGAAGCCGGTATCACCGAGTGGCAGCACCTGCTGCACAGAACCCTTGCCGTAGGTGTTCTCGCCTACGAGGTAGGCGCGTTTCTGGTCCTTGAGTGCGCCCGACAGGATTTCCGAGGCGCTCGCCGACCCGCGATTGATCAGCACGACAACGCGCATGTCCTTTGGCACAAGCAGATCGGGTTTGGCCTGATAGTTCGCGTTCTCATAGAGATTGCGTGATTTGGTCGACACGATTGTTCCTTTTTCCAGGAACAGGTCGGCTATCTGGATGACAGACTGCAACAGTCCGCCTGGATTGTTGCGAAGGTCGACAATCAGTGAGGTGTATCCCTGTGACTTGAACCAGTCTATCGATTCCTTGACCCTGGCCAGGGTCTGCGGCGTAAATTCGATGATACGCAGATAGCCAACGTGGTTCGGCAGCATAGCGTGCTTGACGGTCGGTACTTCTATCATCGCTCGGACTATGGTCTCGTCGAAGGTGAGGCCAGCGCCGCGCTGAATCGTTATGGTAACCTTGGAGCCTGGCTCCCCGCGCAGACGCTTCAGGACATCGTCCATAGTCAAGGGCTCGGTAGGCTCGCCATCTATATGGGTAATCAGGTCACCAGGCATGATGCCGGCCTGCCATCCGGGCGTGTCCTCGATCGGTGAGACGATTTCGACAAACAGCCGTTTGTCCGGTGTCTTGGGATCGGCCAATGGCTTGGATATGTACAGCCCTATTCCGCCAAAGCGACCCGTCGTGGTATCGTTCAGATCGCTCATCATCGCGTCCGATAGAAACACGGAGTATGGATCGCCCAGTGACTCGAACATGCCCTTCATGGCGCCTTCATAGAGCACCTTGGGGTCGACCTGGTCGACATAGTTCTCCAGAATGAAGTTGAATGCGCTCTGGAATACGGAGAAATAGCGCTGACTATCGGCCTTGGCATCCTGGGCGTAGGCGCCCGGCGCGCTGAACGATAGTGCCGCGCAGAAAATGGCCACGACGGCCACGACGCTCCACAGAGTCCGGTCCCGCTTGGGATTGTTGTTGTCGCTCATACAGCTACTATCCTGATTGCCGCGCATATCGTCAACTATCGAGCGAGAAGTGCGTTCTATTGACAATGCCGAATTCAGGGCACTAGACTTCTGGCTATTGTGGCAGCTCTTTTGACCTACAGCGAGAGCGTAGAGAGGCGGATTCATGGCTGACTTCCTGGCTGATACCGATTTTGAGTTGTACCGCAAGCTGATCTATGATGAAAGCGGCATCCATTTTTCCGCCACCAACAGGTCAATACTTGAGAGCCGCCTCAGGGAGCGTCTTCGCGACAAGAAGCTCCAGACGCCGCAGGAATACTACGCCATCCTGATCAGGGACAAGGAAGAGCTCAAGGTATTGCTTGATTCGGTAACGACCAACCTGACAAGGTTCTTTCGCAATCAGGCGCATTTCGATGCCATAGAGCATTTCGTCGTTCCGGAGCTGCTGAAGCTCAGGCAGGCAGAACGGAAGATAAAGGTATGGAGCGCGGGCTGTTCGACCGGCGAGGAGCCGTACACGATTGCCATGCTGCTCAAGGAGATTCTGCCCGCGGGATGGAACGCCGAGGTGACTGCCAGCGACATCAGCCTGAAGTCACTGATGGTCGGCAAGGAAGGATTCTATCCCGATTCACGCATACAGGGCATCCCCGATTCGTATCTTCCCAAATATTTTGAAAAACGACCAAACGGTTATCAGATCAAGGATGATATCAGGAAGTCAATACGGTTTGATTATCACAATCTCAAGAACGACTCGGGGCAAAGGAATCTCGACGTGGTATTCTGCCGCAACGTGTTGATCTATTTCGACGAAGCGGCGCAAAAGGCTACCATAGAGCGCTTCTGGGAGGCGATGGCGCCCAAGTCGTTCCTGTTTATTGGGCATTCTGAATCGCTTTTCGGCATGAACACCAAATTCGAGTTCGTCAAGACGGACTGGGCATGTTTCTACAAGAAATCAATATAGCGTACTCGGAGGAATGACGTGTCCGATCCCATCCAGGTCCTTGTGGTCGATGATTCGGCCTTGATGAGAAATCTCGTATCAAGAATCGTCGACTCGACACCGGGGCTTAAAACGGTTGACAAGGCGATGAATGGCATCTTCGCATTGCAAAAAATACCGCGCTGCGCTCCCGATATCATCGTGCTCGACATCGAAATGCCGGGGATGAATGGCATCGAGTTCCTCAAGGAGCGCAAACGACTGGGCATAGACATCCCTGTGGTCATTCTGTCAAGCGTCGCCAAGAGTGGCGCACAGGTGACCATGGAGGCGCTCTCGCTTGGTGCTGTTGACTTCATTACCAAGCCGTCGGGATCGGTATCGTCAGACATCCATATGGTGGCAGGCGAATTGTCCAGGATGCTTGTGGCCTACGGCTCACAGTATCAACGGGAGAAGGGCCGGGAGCCTCCGCACTACAATTTCGAGGCGCCTGAACACATGTTCGAGCCGGTCGCCGAACGCCCCGCCCCCGTTTCATCACGCGTAGTCAAGCCGGCTCCACCCGTGCCGCTGCGCTCGCCGGGGCCGACCGAAATAGTCGCCATTGGAATATCCACAGGTGGGCCAAACGCGCTCCGCGAGGTGTTCTCCAGGATCGCTCCCGATCTGAACCGCCCCGTGGTGGTAGTGCAGCACATGCCCGCGGGCTTCACCGAGGAGTTCGCCGCCAGCCTTGACAGGATATGTCCGCTGGAGGTCAAGGAGGCCGCGGATGGCGACATACTTAAACCCGGCCGGGTTCTGATAGCGCCCGGCGATTGGCATGTTACCGTGGAGAAACGCTCGCTTGCCGGTATCGTACGCGTCAACCAGGATGTGCCCGAAAATGGGCACCGGCCCAGCGCCGACGTCCTGTTTCGCAGCGTAGCCAGGGAATATGGCAATCGATCGCTTGCGGTGATAATGACCGGCATGGGGAAGGATGGCGCCAAGGAAATAGGCGCCATATACCGGGAAGGCGGCATTACCCTGGGCCAGGATGAGGCTTCGAGCGTTGTCTATGGCATGCCGAAGGTTGCGTTTGAAATGGGACATGTGATGGAACAAGTACCTCTGGATCGCATGGCCGACCGTATCTCTGCCCTGGCCAAGGAGCTGCGGTCATGATCCCGGGCGTGGTTTGTCATCTGGCCTCATTATTATTATCATATTGGTAATGAATAAGGAGGGTGATATGGATACTACCACCAGGAAGAACCAGCAGAAATCAGCCGGCGCATCAGCCGCAGGCACAGCGCAGATTGAGCCGCTCGAGCCGTGTGACAAGCCTCACGTGGCCGAAGCGACGCGAACCAGAGAGGTCGACGAGGCCTGTGATGATGGGGTTCATTGAGGACGAGCGTGGTTCCAGGGCAGCGCGTTGGTGCTTCCCTGGAACTCCATTAGCCTTGAACTACCTCGGTGACATCGGGGACAATTTTTTTGAGGTATACTTCGACACCTTGCTTGAGGGTCATGATGGACATGGGGCACGAGCCACAGGCTCCCTTGAGCCGCACCGTCACCTTGCCATCATCAGCTACTGATATGAGTTCTATATCGCCACCATCCGCCTGCAATGATGGGCGCACATCCTGTATCGCTCTCTTGACGCTATCAAAATCGGGCATGGTTACTCCTCGCAGATAATGTAATGGTCGCCCATGCGGGGGGTCAAGCGCCGGACATCGGACCGCGCCTGTCGCATGATTCAATATATAATAAAAACATATATATAGAAAATGCACTTGACGTTCCACCCGAATGGGGAGCACAATGCTCAGCAATTAACCAGCTTGATGTATGACGCAAGGAGAAGGATATGGCCGATATTCAGAAGATATTGATTCTGGGCGGTGGCTACGGTGGCGTGTGGGCGGGCAAGATGCTGGAGAAACACTTCCGCAAGAATCCCGAAGTACAGATAACGCTCGTGGACAGGAAGCCGTTCCACACCCTGATGACCGAGTTGCATGAGGTTGCCGGGTGGCGGACCGAGCCAGAATCGGTGCAGGTGAGTTTCAGGAAGATATTCGGGGCAAAGCGCATAGACGTGGTGCTCGACGACATACAGACCGTTGACTTCAAGGCAAAGCGAGCGGTGGGCAAGGCGCGAACCTACGATTTTGATTACATCGTTATTGGCGCCGGTGCCGAGCCGGAATATTTCAGCATTCCCGGAGTCAAGGAGAATTCCTTCAGCCTCTGGTCGTTCGACGATGCGATGAAGATTCGGCACCATGTCGAGGACGTTTTCGCACGCGCTGTCGAGGAGCTCGATCCTGTGGTGCGCAAGCGGATGCTGACATTCGTGGTCGCCGGAGCCGGCTTTACCGGTATTGAGCTGATTGGCGAACTGCTCGAATATCGCGACGCGATGTGTCGCAAGCATTTCATCAGCCGTGACGAGACGCGGGTCATCAATATCGAGGCATTGCCATCCATCCTGCCTATCCTCGAGGAGCCATTACGGGTCAAGGCGGAGCGCTACCTGCAGAAGAGCGGATGCGAGATAATGCTCAACGCTTCCATAACCGGCGCCGAACCAGGCAAGGTTCTGCTCAAGGATGGAACGATTGTGGAGACCGATACCTTTGTGTGGACATGCGGCGTCAAGGGCAGTTCTTTCGCGGCAGGGCTCGAGTTGACCAAGGGTGAACGAGGACGAGGACGCTTGCAGGTCGATGCCGAGATGAAGAGCGTCGATTACCCCTATGCCTATGTCGTCGGCGACAATTCCTTTTTCCTTGAAAACGGCAAGCCGGTTCCGCAGATAGTCGAAGGCGCTCACCAGACGGCCGAGGTCGCGGCGAAGAACATCATAGCCGACATCGAGGGAAGTCCCGGTCGCCACGCCTTCAAGTCAGATTTTCATGGCTTCATGGTCTCAATCGGTGGACGCTATGGCGTGGCCAACGCTGGTGGCATGAAGACTCAGGGCTTCATGGCGATGGCGATGAAGCACATGATAAACATGTATTATCTGTTCAACATTGCCGGCATCAACCAGGTCTGGGAGTATATCAAACACGAGTTCCTGGATATCCAGAACAGGCGATCGTTCATCGGCGGATTTGCCACCTGGAAGGTCCGCGGGTACTGGCCACTGTTGTTGCGCATGTGGCTGGGGCTTGTGTGGGTCATGGAAGGCGTCAACAAGATAGGCGAGGGGTGGTTCGCCTGGGATGCCGGCTCCAAGAGCGGCTGGATGTTCAGCCCCGGCGTGCAGCAGGCGGGCATCAAGGCCGCCGAGGCGGTCAGCGCGGCGAGCGCCACTGGTGACTGGGCGGCTGCGGCTCCTGACGCCGCGGCCAACGTTGCGGCTACTGCCGCCACGGGAGCCGCCGAGGCCGTCTCCGCGGCCTCCGACGCCGCTGGAACGGCAGCCACGGCTGTCGTCGATACGACCACACGGGCATTTGCCGCGGTGTGGGATCTGACCAAACCCATTTTCGATCCAAATGGAGGCATCAGCACCTGGTTCAGGAAGACCTTCATGGACGGCATCTTCGCGTATCTGCCGTACCAGGGTTTTCAGACGATGATAGTCGTGATGGAGCTCGCTATCGGCCTTGCCCTGTTTGGCGGATTCTTCACCTGGTGGGCCGCGGTTGCGAGCATAGGCATGTGCCTGGTGTTTACGATGTCGGGAATGTTCGCCTGGGATCAGCTATGGTTCGTGTTTGCCGCCATACTGATGCTGGGAGGCGCCGGTCGTTCGTTTGGCATGGACTATTGGAGTGTCCCGGTCTTCAAGCGTTGGTGGAATGGCACCAAGTTCGCGCGGAAGTGGCACTTCTACGCCGACGACCCGACGAAGTAGTCTTCCACGGTGACTGATTTCTGGGAAGGCGTTCCGGGCATGCCGGAGCGCCTGGACGCGGTGCGGGGGCGCATGAAAGCCGTCATTGGCTCGGAGCGCTTCCCGCTGGCCGACGCCATAGAACGACTCATCGACGCCAATGGCAAGATGTTGCGTCCGGCATTTCTTGTGATGGCCGGACGCTTTGGCAAGCGTCCCAAGGATCTGACCGATCTTGCCGCGGCAATCGAGCTGTTGCACATCGCGACGCTTATCCATGACGACGTCATCGATGTGGCCGATACCCGCCGTGGCGTAAAGACGATCCACGCGCTCTATGGCTCCAAGGATGCCGTGCTCGCGGGAGACTGGCTGTTTTCGCGGTGCTTCCGCCTTGCCTCGGACAGCTCGAGTCCCGACAATGCCCGCCTCCTGGCGGCGCTGATTGGCGCGCTGTGCTCCGAGGAGATTCACCAGGATCTCGAACGGTTCCAGTGGCCGCGCAGTGTGCGCAACTATCTCAGGAAAATCGCGGGCAAGACCGCAGCCTTGTTCTCACTGGCGCTCCGGGCCGGGGCCATCGAATCCAAGGCGACAAGCGCGGACATTCAGTCTCTGACCCGGGTTGGCTACGATGCCGGCATGGCATTCCAGATCATGGATGATGTGCTGGATTACGAGTCGTCCGCGACGGATATGCGCAAACCCGTCGCCAAGGATGTGCGCGAAGGGCTGTGCACGCTGCCGCTGATCCTGGCACTGCGCAGCGACCCGTCGCTGCTTGATCCTCACCTTGGAAACGCCAGCCCCGATGAAGGCACCGTCGATCTGATCGTGCAGACCGTCAGGGAATCGGGCGCGCTCGAGGCTGCCAGAGGTGTCGCGGCTCGATATACCCGGAGATCCCTGCAGGAGCTGGCACGATTGCCCGCCGGAGCGGCACGAGACGACCTCCGGGTGACCGTGGAGAGGCTCCTGACCAGAAAATACTGAGGGTTTCCCAGGCTCTGGATCATGGTCTGGAAGAAGCAGGAAGGAGAATGAAGCAGACCGGCCCGCTTCATTCTCCTTTTTCTATCTCAGGACAGTCCCACGATGCGGCCGGTATCGGGGTCGATATCCATGCCCAGGTAGCCTGGCTTGCTTGAAAGTCCTGGCATCGTGTTTATCTCGCCGGAGAGGGGGTAGATGAAGCCCGCGCCCGCGGCTACGCGAACATCGTTGATCGGGAAGGTAAAGCCGGTCGGCGCTCCCTTGATAGCCGGATCGGCGGTCAGGGAGTATTGCGTCTTGGCCATGCAAATCGGCAATTTGTCGTAGCCAAGATCACCGAACTTGTCGATGGCCTTTTCGGCATCAGCCGAATACTCCACCTTTCCCGCGCCATATACGTCCTTCGCTATCTTTTCGATCTTCTCCTTGATCGAGAGGTCGAGTGAATAGAACGGTTTGACATCGCTCGGCTGGTCTGCTGCCTTGACCACTGCCTTGGCAAGTTCGACGGCTCCATCACCGCCGTCTGCCCAGTTCCTGGTGACGATGGCATCGACGGCGCCCGCCTTGATGGCGGCTTCCTTGATTATGGCCCACTCCGCTTCCGTATCGGTCGGGAAGGCGTTGATCGCGACGACAGACGGCACGCCGAATTTCTTGACTATGCCCAGGTGTGCTATCAGGTTGGCCAGACCTTTCTTGACAAGCTCCACATCTTCCTCGATGTAGGCCTTGGCCAGCGGCTTGCCGGGGCTTACCTTGGGTCCGCCACCGTGCATCTTGAGCGCTCGGACTGTCGCCACGACGACGACAGCGTCCGGGAATATGCCGCTGGTCCGGCACTTGATGTCGACGAATTTCTCGAAGCCCATGTCGGCGCCGAAACCGCTCTCGGTGACCACATACTCGCCTATCCTGGTCGCCACCATGTCGGCTATGACCGAGGAGTTGCCATGAGCGATGTTGGCGAACGGTCCAGCGTGCACAAACGCGAGCTGCTCTTCCAGGGTCTGCATGATGTTCGGCTTGATGGCGTCCTTCATCAGGATGGTCATGGCACCGGCGATGCCAAGCATCTCGGTTGTCACGGCCTTGCCCTTCTTGTCTATGGCAAGGACTATCCTGCCCATGCGCTCGCGCAGGTCACGCAGATCCTTGGCAAGAGCCAGGATGGCCATCACTTCGCTCGCGACCGCTATGTCGAAGCCGCTCTGGCGAAGGGGCCCGTTGTCCAGTCCGTCGACACCCAGAATCACATTGCGCAGAGGCCGGTCATTCATGTCGACGATGCGGCGCCACAGCACCTGGTATGGATCTATGTCCAGTTTGGTCAGGCCCTGCTTTGCGAAAAACTCGTCCGACCAGCGCCCCTCATGGTACATGCGCGCATCGAGCGCAGCGGCGCAGAGATTGTGGGCCGCCGCAACCGCATGGATATCGCCGGTCAGGTGCAGGTTGAAGTCTTCCATCGGGACGATCTGGCTGTAGCCGCCTCCGGCTGCTCCACCCTTGATGCCAAAGGTCGGGCCCATCGATGGCTGCCTGATCGCCGCTATCGCCTTCTTGCCTATCCGGCCGAGGCCCTGTGTCAGGCCTACTGTCGTCGTCGTCTTGCCTTCGCCCAGAGGGGTGGGGCTGATGGCGGTGACGTCGATATATTTGGCACGCTTTGGAGTGGCGGCTTTTTCCTTTATGAAATCGAGCTGCACCTTGGCTTTGAATGAGCCATACGGCTCGAGGTGTTCCTGTCCTATGCCATAGCCAGCGGCAATCTCGGTGATTGATTGAATCTTTGCGGCCTGCGCTATCTCGATGTCGCTCGGCACGGGTCTCTTCTTCTCAATCGACATGTGGCCTCCTCATGAATTCGGCACCGTCGCATTCTGCGACGCGCGTTTTTTAATGGTAGCACCTTAGTTGCCGCCGGTCAAACGCGTCGTTGACGATTTATTCATCGCCGGATAGGATGCCTTTATGCACCAATACCGAATAGAGGGTGGCCATCCACTCAAGGGACGCATCCGCGCGAGCGGCAACAAGAATGCGGCCTTGCCCTGCATCGCAGCCGCGCTACTGACAGCGGAGCCGGTGACGCTTCGAAACATTCCGGAAATTGAAGACGTACTTGTCATGCTGGAGATATGCCGGGCTCTAGGCGCCTCGGTTGAGCGGCTTGACAGAAATGCCTGGCGCATCGATGGATCAGGTATTGTGGCCGCCGATGTACCGGCACCGCTGGCCGCGAGGGTTCGGGCTTCAATCCTGTTCGCAGGCCCGCTTCTTGCACGGTTCGGCCGTGTGACGCTGCCTCCTCCTGGCGGCGACGTCATTGGCCGGCGGAGACTGGATACGCACTTTCTGGCACTGGAAGAACTCGGTGCGCGTATCGAGATCGATGGTACCTTCCAGTTTACCGCCAACAAGCTCAAGGGTACCGACATATTCCTGGATGAGGCCTCGGTTACCGCGACCGAGAACGCCGTGATGGCGGCCGCGCTGGCGGAGGGTATGACGACCATCCGCAACGCAGCGAGCGAGCCCCATGTGCAGGATGTCTGTCGGTTGCTCAACGCCATGGGCGCATCGGTATCGGGCATAGGCTCCAACATTCTGGCCATAGAAGGTGTGGCTTCGCTCCATGGCGCCGACTTCGCCATCGGCACCGATTACATGGAGGTGGGGTCGTTCATCGGGCTCGCGGCGGTCACTCGCGGCGACATTGTCATAGAGGGTGTAGTAGCGGACGATCTACGCATGATGAAACTGGCCTTTGGTCGCCTCGGAATCAGCTGGAGCGTCGAAGGAGACGAGCTGGCGATCCATCCAGGCCAGGCCATGCGCGTTGTTCCTGATAGCGGCGGGCAGATTCCCAAGATTGACGATGCACCGTGGCCGGGATTCCCCCCCGATCTGACATCGATCATGACCGTAGTAGCTACCCAAGTGGAGGGCACCATCCTCGTTCACGAGAAGATGTTCGAGTCCAGGATGTTCTGGGTAGACAAGTTGATAGGCATGGGCGCGCGCATCGTGCTGTGCGACCCACATCGGGCGGTCGTGTCGGGGCCCGCGCGCCTGCGCGGAGATTCCCTGACCTCTCCCGATGTGCGCGCGGGTATGGCACTGGTGATAGCGGCGCTTTGCGCAGAAGGCACCAGCACGATCAAGAACGTATACCAGATAGAGCGGGGTTACGAGCGTATAGCCGATCGCCTCCGTGCGCTCGGGGCCCAGATAGAACGGGTAGACGAATAGCGGTTGCTGAGCGTTCGCCGAGCGCTCGCTCAGCGAACGCTGCGCCCAGCGATGCGGGCCGAGACGAACAGGCTTATCACGACGCAAGCGCCCAGGAAACCAAGCCAAGCGGGGATGAAAAGCGCTGGTGAGAGCCATGTTGCCATCGCTCGCGCCGCCAGATGTCCTGCGTCCTCAACCATCTGAATGGGAGCGATAGCAAGCGCCACAAAGATAGGAGCCGTCAGGTATTTTGTCGCGGTCGATGGAGGCACGGTCGGCTTGAACCGAATTCCGAGTCCGGCGCCGAGCAAGGCCAGAATCAGTACCGCGAATGGATAAGCCATGCGTCCAGCCAGCTCGACCTGTAGTGGCTCCGTCTTCAGGCCATAACGCCGCGCGTCCTCAATACCGGTCGCCAGGAGGTTGATCGGGATGTCAGAAGGAGCCCCTGAAAGCCAGTGTACCCGCGCAGCATCTTCCTGGTTGAACGGCAACCTGAGGGCGAATCCTGAACCGGCGGCCGTTTCGTAGGTTGGTTCCCACACCATGTCCGGGTGGTCGCGATCGACAGCCCGGAGCAGCAGGGTGTCACCATGGAGGCGCGCAAACGGGGCGCGCACTCGAACCGGTTCTGAACCTGTCCGGGTGTACAGGATATTCCTGAAGTATACCGCCTCATCGGCGATGGCGATTCTTGACGCGGTCAGGATTGCCACGGATCCATCCAGACTGGTCACCGATATCTTGAACGAGCCACCATCGAATCTCGAAAAGGCGCGCACATCCTCCTCCGTGAAGAACGCGATGGTGGAAAGCCCCTCGGCGCTTCGCTTGAGGTAGGCTGCTATGTCGGCATCCCCACCGACCTCGGAAGCCAGTTCGGAATAGATCCGGTATGCCGTAAGGAAATCACCTTCCTGGAAGCGCTCGTACCCCTCGAGCTTGCGTTTGTACAGAGCCGCTTCACCCCTCTGTTCGGCGCTGGGGCCGAGGCGCTGCAGATCGTTCCAGGTCTCGTTGACGAGTCGCCGCACTTCCGGCCGCTTCGAATAGATGGCCGCGGATCGCTTTGCGAGGTAATGCGCGTCAAAAAGCCGACCCTCGGCTCTGGCCCTGAGCGCCTCCAGATAGAAGCGATTGGCCTCGGCCCAGTCATCATCCTCTGTTCGCGACGGCGCCGGCGGTTTTGACGAAGCGGCCTTGTCTGCCTTGGCTGCCTTGGCCACGACAAGCGACTTCTGCACACGTTCGTTCAGTTCGACATAGCGTTCGTCGAGAGCGTCGATGGCGGCGCAGGCCAGCATATCGCGAGCCGCCACCTCGAGTGACCCCGTCTGCAAGGCCTCTTCGGCGCCTCGCAGCGAATCGACGAACAGCTGGCTCTTGTTCTCATACCGTGTCTTGCGCTCGGCCAGTGCTGGTACCACGAGCAGGTAGAATATCGAGACGAGGGCTGCCAGTATCAGCGCAGGGGCAAGCACCTGTGCGGCCGCACCGGTGAATCCATCGTGGGCTTCGGAAGACTCCATCGCGAGTGCCGACGCGACCAGCAGGATCGCTGGCGCCCAGCCGGCTATCGCGAGCGCTGCCTTTATCGACTCCCAGGACACGGCGAATCTGAAGAGCACCCCCGAATGTCCAATCGAGGCAAGAGCGATAAGGAATCCGATAGCGAAGGCCATGGCAAAAAGAGCAAGTGCCACGGCCATGTAGGCAGGTTTGCGCTCAGCCATGGCGTGGCGCTCCCGCTGGCTTCATGGCGAAGAGCGCGTCGAAAAGCACCAGACCCAAGGTCGTGCAGGTCGCCAGCGCGGATGTGGTCATGGTACGGGATAGATCTATGCCCGCAAGTCTGAAAACTGCATCCGCGGGGCCGGACAGGTATATGGAAAACAAGTACAGCGCCGCAAGTGCCGCGCCAGGAGCGACAAAGGCGCCGAACAGGGGTCTGTTGCGTGACAACCTGGTCAGGCTCCAGCAGGCTGCGTTCATAAGGGCAAAGGTTCCCAAGCCTAATGAAAATTCTGCCCAGGATGCCACGGATACGCGCCTGAACCACTCCGCAACGGGTTTGTAGAGGGAGGGCAAAGCAGACACATCGGAGCCGAAGGCCGCACCGAAGAATCGAACCAGAAGCCCCGCTCCTGCCGCCGCCGCTGCCGAGACCGCCGCCAGCACCGCATATCCGGCTATCCGCGAAGAGTATAACCTGTTGACCAAGAAGAAGGATATGAAAATGGCTGCCACGACGCTCGCAGGCATCGCGGAGACCAGCACGCCTCCAAGCACCAGCCGCACCGAATCCAGACCATGGTCGAGCGCGGCGCCGATGATCCAGGCCATGGTCAGGCATAGATCTGCAACGATGAAGGTAATGAGAAATCTGAACACGATGGCCAGAAGACTTTTCATCTGACAAAACTGTACCATGAGGCATGGTACTTGACAAGCCGAGCCTGTCAAATTTGAGTTCAGGGGCTTGTTGGCACAGGTTTTCCACAATCAACGGTGCAAAGATTCGGTCTAGCTTTTTGACTTTTTGGAGCTTCTCCAGACCAATGACAAATGCCGGAAATTATAAGGCATTTATAATGCTATTTGGTAGAATGAATTATTGAATAAAATAGAGAAGTTTCAAGAATTCGCACACCCCTGTGCCTTTTTTCATACGACGAATTGGATGAGTATCGGTTGTACCACAAACAATGAACAGGTTATCCACAAGCCCTTGTCGATCGACTGTCTTCGATGTCTGTCAAGCCATGAACGAGTAGCAGCCGCGATGCCCCTGGATGCTTCTGGCCGATTCGATGGCTCCGACTGACCTCAATATTGCACGCAGACGGGCCACTCTCATGTCGATCGATCTGCCCCCGGGAGGTGCTGCCTTCGGATCCTGGCATACGCAACACGCTATGGCCTGGCGCGGTACCGCCCGGCCTCTGTTGAGGTGCAACACCACGAGCAGCCTGTATGACGCGTCGTTCAGCCGGGCGGCGCCCAGAGGACCCGTGATGCGTCCAGGCCCCGCCTGGATGCGGCCTTGTTCAAGCTCCAGCCGAGGAGTCGTGCGAGCCATGGCACGGGCGAAGAGCTCGGTCTCGGTCCACGGCTCAAGCAGGTAATCGGCGCAGCCACACTCGAAACAATCAGCCATCATCGATATCGGTCCGCTCGCTATGACTGGAACGGCATGAGGTGAAAAGGGAATAGCGAGGAAACCGAGCGCTGGCATGACGATCGCATCGTAGGCGATCGCATCAGCCGATTCCGGTATGGTTTGACAAAAGAAAAGGGAAAACGGCGAGCCGTTTTCCCTTTTCTCAAGCGCGCGCGCATACTCCGCTTCGCTACCGACGAAGAGAAGTCTCACCAATCAGGCCTGGCTACCTGGCTCCGTGCTGCCATCACCGATCATCTTGCGTTTCAGCTCCTCAAGAAGGAGGTCCGCGCCACCGCCAGAGGCCTCAAGCTGGGCAAATTCCTTCTCAAGTGATGATGATTTGGACAGATCCGCCAGTTCTACGCTGGCATCGGCGCGTGCTTCAAGTTCATCCACCTTCTTGGCCATGCGGTCAAAGGTGTCGAACGCGCTGGAATTACCCGAAACGCTGGCTAGCGTCGATTGAATTTTCTGCTGAGCCTCGGCGCGCTTGGCCCTGGCTACCAGGATATTCTTCTTGCGTGATGCCTCGTCGATCTTGTTCTGCAGCTGGCGAAGGGTATCCTTGAGCTTCTCGACCGAGTCCTTCTGGCCTTCCCATTGGGGCTTGAGCTGCAAATAGTAATTCTCGGCCTCCTGCTTGCGCAACAAGGCTTCCTTCGCCAGATCATCCCGGCCCGCCTTGACCGCTATGACAGCCTTGCGCTCCCACTCGTCGGACTGGCGCTTCTGCTCGATGAGTTCGCGCTCCAGCTTCTTCTCGTCGGCGATAGCCATGGCCACGGACTTCTTGGAGTCGATCATCTGCTGGTTCATGTCGATGACCAGCTGGTTCAACATCTTCTCTGGGTTTTCGGCCTTGGCGATCATGTCATTGATATTGGATGAGATGACCGTCTTGAGCCTGTCAAATACTCCCATGGTCAAAAGCCTCCTGTTTTCAGACCCGGAATGCGCCGAGCACGCTGTAATGCTTGGATAGAGCCAAGCCAATCGAATCGAGAGCGGCTTCGAATTCGGGTTTGTCCATCGTATCGTATTCAAGGGCATCGATGAGCACAATATTGTCGCCATCGAGTCCGTAGGCACCATGAACCATATCGGTGCCGTTCAGGCGCAAGAGCTGTTCAAACAACTCCGATCGGCGGGTGGGCGGAATAGGCATGACCTGGGCGCGCACGATCACGATGGGCTCGTTTATGTTCACGGTGATGCCCGGGAGCCCTTTGGACTGATCATCAATATAGAACGCGTTGGGAGAGACTTCCTGATATGAGATATCAAGATCGATCAAGTAAGCTTCAACCTTGTTCATTCCTGCCATGGCGTCCTCCTCGACGTGGAGATCGTAGATGTATTGAGCAAGCCGGGGTCAGCCCAAGAAAACTTGGCCCGAATTGTCGATAGCAAGGATAGTCTTGCACTCCGAGCAACGGAATCTTCCTGGTTTTGAGGCCTTCAGCTTCTTGTTGCATATCGGGCACGAGAATATCTTCGGGAAAACGGTCTGAGAGCTGACCTGTGAACCCTGGTGGAAGAACGATGTTGCCTCTTCAAGGTTCTCCTTGATGTTGAAGAACTGCGAGAATCCGAGCAACTGGAAGACCTCGTACACCTTTGGCTGAATCTCCAGGAGCACGATGTCGCCACCCCGCGGCTTGACAGCCTTGAGGAACGCGGTAAATGACCCGATTCCGGTCGATGACACATAGTTCAGGCCACCGCAGTTGAAAATCAGGCGGGAGAACCCGGAATCTATGGCCTTGCCGACACGCTTCTGAAAAAAGTTGGAGTTGTACGTATCGATATAGCCAGTGAGGAAGAGAGCCAGGCAATTCTCTACGTGGTCGATCTTCTGGAGCCGGATTTTGAGGCTATCGTCCTTTTCGTCGTCGAAGCCAGGAACGATATCATTATTTGGCATGGTACTCCTCTTCCATCGTGCACTCTTTTCGATAGCTCAACGCCTAATTCTATGATCATCTTAGGCTGCCGTCAATGCCTTGTCAAATCTGTACGACGATATTTTCGGCTATTATGGTCGTCTTTGAAAGCCCCGATGACAGAAAACGATACAATGATCCCACGATATACGGCTATAGGGCGTACAAGCCCCTGTCCGCCACCAGTATCGAACCATTGGCGAGGTCCATCTGGCCTGCCAGCAGCGATAGGGCCAGCTCGGCGATTTCCGCAACGGGGATGAGTCCGCCACGCGGAGATGCCAATGTCAGTCTCTGCCGCATCGGATCGTCAAGATACTCGGTATCAACGAAACCAGGACAGATCACGGCACAGGAAACCCCGCTGCCGCCGAACTCTACGGCTATGGATTTGGCCAGCACACCCAGGCCGGTCTTGGCCGCGGCATAGGCCGCGTTGGCCTTGAAACCCCGTATGGCGTCGGTTCGCGTGCCGCCGAACAGCAAGATCCTGCCGAAGCCCCTTGCCGCCATGCCTGTCGCTGCGGCGGTTGCCATGATTCCTGGCAGCGCCAGTCCACCCATCGCGATGAGCCGCCAATCCTCCAGGGTCGTGTCCGCAAGTGACTTGTTGACGAACGGGCCATAGGCCATTACCAGCAGGTCGGCGGCACGGGCTTCCTCAAGCAACGCGGCTGATGGATCGCCGGTGGACAGATCGGCGCATACAGTCGTCACGCTGGCTCCGAGGCTCCGGAGGGCCGAGGCTTGCGCCTCCAGCCGTTCCAGGGAGTGCCCGTGGAGCACAAGCCTCGCCCCATCGGCCGCCATAGCCTGTGCGACGGCAAAACCGATGCCTCCGGTGCCGCCGATGACCAGCGCTCGCAGGCCTGCCATTGTCTTGTCATCTTCTGAATGCATACCATGTGTCATAGAGGCCTTGACTATAGCGCTTTGACCATGGAACGTACACTGGAGGCGTCGCCGATGCATGATGAAGAGATCAGGGATACGCTGGTAGTCGTGTTGTGCCGCGTCGAAGGGGCGATGAACGTCGGAGCCGCCTGTCGCGCCATCAAGACCATGGGCTTCTCCCGACTGGTTCTGGCGGATTGCCCGCAACACGACGAGACCGAAGTCAGAACCCATGCGCTGCACGCGTTCGATGTCTACGAAGCCGCAGCGCGGTATGGGACGCTGTCCGCCGCGCTTGAACCGCATGCGCTGGTGGCGGGGTTCACCAGGCGGACCGGACAGCGGCGCAAGGATAATGTCTCCGTGGACGCCTTTGCTCGGAGCATCGCTACGCGCGCAGGCGGGTCGGTAGCGCTTGTCTTTGGCAACGAGCGCGATGGACTGTCTGACCCGGAACTGGCTCTGTGCGACGTCGCCGTCAGCATCCCGACATCGCCGCTCTTCCCGTCGCTGAACCTGTCCCACGCGGTCCAGATAGCCTGCTGGGAGGCCCGCAAGGTTCTGGCATCTGCGGATGGTTATGCGGAAGCGCGGCTGCCAGTGTCCCGGGCCCGCATTGATTCTGTTTCCAGGGACATAGTCGCGGCACTGCAATCGGCCGGTATGTTCAAGATGGCGGGGCGCCCGGAGGCAGAGTCCTTCGTACGGAGCGTCGTTGCCAGGGCCGGATTGTCCCAGGCCGAATTGGAACGATTCGCTGAACTTTTCTACACGGTATCCGGCATAGCCGCGGCTCACCTTGACCGCACCGATCCCTGACGGTACGCTTTCTCTCAGGAATCGATTATTGGGAGGACGGCATGAAGAAGATGCTATGCGCCGCGGTTTTTGCCGTCGCGCTGGTCTTGGCTGCGAATGCGCAGGGCGCGCCATTGGGAGACAAGACTTTTGACGGGCGTATAGATCTTCGCGTCGGTATAGCCCGACTCGAAGAGATAGCCCGGACAAACGACACCGCGGCGCTTGGCGATATTTCGGGCGGCAAGACGGCGCTGTTGCTGTTTGGTACCCTGTCCAAGCCAGTCATCGTCAGCGATGAACCGTTCGAGGCGGATGCCCAGTTTCTGGAGGGCGAATGGATAGGCACCGCGAAGCTTGTCTTGCACAGGGTCTTTCTGACATTTTCCAGTGATGAATACCGCGAATTCCTTGACGGCGCATCAGGCAAGCGGACCGTCGTGCTGGCCCGCGATCCCGTCATCAGGACCTCGCCTGACGGCGCGCAGGATGTGTATCTGTCTGTGATAGCGGTCCGCCCCATATTCTAGCCGATCGGGACCCTGCACGGGTCATTCGAATCGGTCAGTTCGATATCCGCGGCATGCATTTCCTCCCGTATGCCCGACAGCACCGAGGCTCGCTGCACGATGTTCCTGAGCTCGCGCACATTGCCGGGCCAGTTCCACTGTTGCAGCTTGTCCAGCGCGTTGCTGGTGAAGTGCTTGCCGGAGCAGAACTCGGAGATGAACAGCTCGATCAGGGCAGGGATGTCTTCCTTGTGGTCACGAAGGGGCGGCATCTTCAGCTCGAGCGTATTGAGACGATTGAGCAGCTCGGGCCGGAAATGGCCCGAGTCTTCGTAGATTGAGGCATCGGTAGCCGACAGAATGCGCACGTCATAGGTTATGGCATCGACCGATCCCACGCGTGTGCCACAGCCGGATTCAAGGGTCCTGAGGAATTTGGCCTGAATCGCCGGTGATAGCTCTCCTACCTCGTCCAGGAATACGGTGCCACCGAATGACGACTCGAAAATGCCTTTTTGGTCCATTGAGCCGGTAAAGGCACCCTTGGTCGTGCCAAAGAGCAGGCTTTCCGCCAGCGTCTCAGGTATGGATGCGCAATCGACGGCAAGAAACCGGGCGCGACGGCGGCTCGATGATCGATGAATGGCCTGTGCTGCGAGTTCCTTGCCGGTACCAGTCTCACCCAGTATGAGCACAGGGGCGTCATACCTGGAGTAGAGAACGATTCGTCTGGCCACTTCCTGCATGGCCTTGCCATCGCCGATGAGCGGCTGGCATGGATGAGCGGCAGCGCCATACGGTCTGGCTAACGGTTTCTCCGCCGCCACCTCGGAAGACGCCAGCCTGACAGCGGCCGCAAGCGCGTCCGCGCGGTATGGCTTCTCGATCAAACCCGAAGCGCCACGCCTGCGGGCATAATCAACAGCGGTGCTCTGGCTCGTCGAACAGACGACCATGGCGTTCGGGGCTATGCGCGCCGCTGCGCCGATTGGATCATACTGACCATTGGTCATCGAGCTGGCCAGATCCATGACCACCGCGTGTGGCTGGCGTGTCCTGGCTACCGCTATGGCCTCGACAACCGAGGCGCAACAGATGACATCGTAGTGACCGGCCAGTAACGCAAGCGCGATTTTTCTATCCGTCTCGTCAGGATCGACGACAATAACTGTTTTCATGATATTTCATTGTAGCGTTTTGCGAGGGTGCCCGCCAGTCATTGTCCCAGGGACTCCACGGCGCATGGTTGCATGCCGGGCAACTTTCAAGTACTCTTGCGTTTGAACCGAAAATATAACGTTGGAATCCAAAAGTAGCGGAGAAGCGTGATGGCAGGCAATGAGCTAGTCGTAGACGTACCAAAGATCAAGAAGGCGGCGCATAGCGCCATTCCACTGACTATCACAACCTATACCTTGCCGCATGAGATCGAGGTGTACATCGAAGAAGTACTCGAGGTCTTTCTGGGCGAGTTGGGCCAGGCCAAGCTCAAGGATTATCTCGTCTATTGTCTGCGTGAATTGGCGGTAAACGCCAAGAAGGCAAACACCAAGCGCGTCTACTTCGAGACCAAAGGCCTGGACCTCAAGATTCCGTCCGATTATGAAGAGGGGATGCGATCCTTCAAGTCCGACACAATGGAGAACATCGCGTTCTATCTGCAGAAGCAGAAGGAAAAGCAATACTATATCAAGGTTATCTTCCAGGCACGCGGCTCCAATGTCCTGCTCGAGGTGCGTAACAACTCGGAGATGACGAAGACCGAATATCTACGTATCCAGGACAAGCTGGCGCATTCCCGCAAATACAACTCGCTTGAAGAAGCCATGTCCCAGGTGCTCGACGCATCCGAGGGAGCCGGGCTCGGGCTCGTCATCCTGGTGCTGATGCTCAAGAAGATGAGCCTCGACGAGGATTGCTTCGACATCCATACAGACAATGGCGAGACCGTGGCCAGGATCACCGTGCCCGTGGCCTCAGCCAAGATAGAGAGCCTCTCGTCGCTGACCGACGAGCTGGTCAGACAGATCAGCAGTCTGCCGCACTTTCCCGAGAACATTCTGACTATTCAGCGCCTGATAGCGGATCCGAAAAGCGAGATGATAGACATAGCCAAGCAGATTTCCACAGATCCCGCCATGACGGCCGATCTGTTGAAGCTGGTCAATTCTGCCCAGTTCATGCTGCCACGGCGTGTCGACAATATTGTCGATGCCGTCAAGCTGGTGGGACTGCGCGGCATCAAGAACCTGCTGTTCTCATATGGCTCCCAGAAGATCCTCGCCGACGAGCATGGCGTCGATCAGCGTTCCCTGTGGGAACACAGCTACCGGTGCGCGTACTACGCCTATAACCTGGCCAAGAACTTCAAACCTGGCAACAGGGCTCTCCAGGACGATGCCTATGTGGGTGGAATGCTGCACGATATGGGCAAGATCATTTTCTCGGCGGTGCACCCGGAATTGCTCGACCACATCAGAACCTTCTGCGAAAGCAAAGGCATAGAGAAGGAGACCTTCGAGGATCTGGCCGGCGGCATGAACCATGCCGAGATAGGTGCCCGGGTCGCCGAGAAGTGGAACTTCCCTGAGTCATTGGTGGCTGCCATACGGTTCCACCATGAGCCTCAGTTGATGACCACCGATTTCAAGGACGTCGTCTTTACGGTCTATCTAGCCAATGTGTTCTGTGAGTACGAGAACGGCGGCATGAGCTTCGACCAGATAGAGCGCCTCGTGCTCCAGGATTTCGGCTTCCAGAGCGACAAGCAATTTGCCAAGGCCGTGGAGCAGTTCGGCGAGGGATTCAGGCAGGAATCGGTCAGGCAGCGCGAACCAGCGCCCAACAAGCGTTAGGGAGCGGCTCGGTAGGCGCTGATGAACTCGACGAGGTATTGCTGTATTCCGCCAAAATAGTCACGCTCAAGCAGCGCGGCAGGTTTGGTGATGTAGCGATAGTGCCAGCTCTCCCAGATATATCCAGTAACAGGCTCCATGCCGTGCGGGTACGACAGCGAGAAGCCGTACCTGTAAGCATTGGCGGCCATCCAGATACCCGCCTTGGTCTGGGCAAAGCTGTCATCGATGCTGCCAAGGTCGATGGCGGTGCCGAGCTGATGCTGCGACATGCCGGGCCTTGCGGAGAACCGCGATGCCTCCGCCTCTCCGTGCTGCGCCGCATAGCGCTTGAACAGGCCATCCTGGTATTCGAATGAGCGGTATGAAGAAGAGAAAACAAGCGTCACGCCATCTTTCTTCGCGGCCGCGTTCAATTCCTCCACGGCTTCGATGATGGCTTTCCTGAGCCTCAGGTCCTTGCGGGAGACCGAGAGCGCGTAGTCGTTGAGCGACACCAGGTCAGGTGGAACAAAACCGGATGGCAACGGGTGGTGCTTGTCGACAAGCACAAGCAGGTCACCTGCCCGTGAAGATTCAGCCTCTGCAGCGGCCAACAACTCGAAAAATCTGTCTGGACCGGCCTCGATCGCCGCCTTGATGGCGGGCCTGACATCGGCAGGCAACGCCTCGAGCGCGGTGCGAGCGCGCAGCATCTCCGGCTCCTCGGCTTGGCGCGCCGCCTGAGCGCTGACGCGGCCGCCGCATGAACTAGCGATGCATGCGGTGATGATAATGATGATGGCCAGATCCTTGTGCATGGCCAGACTGTATCCACTTTGATTTCAGAGCGCAAGACTGGGCGGAAGGCACATGGTGAAGCCTTCACAATGCAGTAGTGGCGTTGTATAGTGCGGTTTGTATCGCTCAAGATTATTGAACGCCGGCCCGACAGGCACGGCTAACCATCGATACACCGGGATTGTATATGAATAAAGATAGAAACACCCCTGATCGCCAGATCGTGGAGATGCTGGTCCTCGCGCTCGCAGAAGGGGGAGTCTTGGCTCGGGTCAGGCTCGGGGCGTCACGTGACGCCGTGCTCATGGCCGCAGCGGTCGCCCGAATGCAGGCAGAGCCAGGGCTGCGCGCCCTCGTCATCGCACCGACCGATCATGAGGTTGCGGGACTTAAAACCGCCTTCGATGCAGCTGGACGCACGGCCGGCATCACCTGCGCGACCCTGGGCCGGGATGGTGGCGCCGGAGAAACCGCCGCCGTCATCGGTTCGCTCGACACCATTGCCGCCAGGGTTGCCTCTGGCGGCATCGACGCGCGTTCGTTTGGCCTCGTTGCGCTGAGTGATATCGATAGTCTGGCTGACGTGGCCAGCGCCGCGATGCTCAGGCGCGCCCTTGGTCCGGTAATCCCGGGACGTTGCCTTGTCGCGTTCTCGGCTGAACCGGGACCGGCCCATCGTGCCCTGGCTCGTGATCTGGGTGGCACCATTGCCGAAATGGAGCTTGAGGCGGACAGCGAGCGTGCGAAGACAGCTCCTGTAACGACATTCACAGTATCCGCTGAAGACAAGGCTCGCCTGTTGTTCGGGATACTGCAGCAGTACCCGGCACGGCCGGTTGCCGTCTTCTGTGATCTCAGGGATACGGCGGAATCGACCGCACGCCTGCTCAGGACGCGGGGTATCAAGACTGAATACATCCTGGGCAACTTGCCAAGGAAACGCGCCATACTCGATTCGGTCGTGGCTGGTGCCTATGAGGTGCTTGTCTTGACCGACGAAGGAGCTGCCGGTCTGCCGGCGGGCTGGGCCGCGTCGCTTGTGAACTGGGATCTGCCGCTCGAAGGCGAGCCATACCTGGCACGGCTGGAGCACATTGATGCCGATGACGCCCGCGTCATCAACTTCGCGTGCGAGCGCTACTCGGTTGGCATACCTGCCATAGAGCGAGTACTGGGAATGCGTCTCGAGCCTGCCCGGCCAGAGGCAGCCATGATGACGCCGCAGGATTCCAGGGTCAAGGAGCAGGAGCGCAAGCGACCCGAGGAGCGCCGTGACAGGGGCGAGCAGTATGATGGGCGCAACGCGAGGGCGATACAGGCCGACATCGCGGCGATTACCGGTGGCAAAGTATCCGCGCCGGTTCAACCTGCGACCGACAAGCGCTCCAGGAGCAGAACAGACAAAAAGCGTGGTTCAGGCGCAGAACGATCCACTGTACGGGATACAGGCGAACGGACGCCCGACCGGAATCAGGCCAAACCGGCCGGCAACAAGGCTCAGCCCAGGCGAGCCGCTGAATCATCCAAACCTGTCGCGCGCAATGGTGGCCGATCAAGGGGCGGCAAGGGTCAGCAAGGGCCGCGGCTGGCCGATCCTTATTCCGTAACCATGGAAGAGCGTCTGAGGATGTACCGCGAACGCTATGGCGCCGATCCGTCCGGGGCCGACCGCAGGGGTGCGGGCAAGAAGCAGCCGCGGCAACGCAGACCCGAGGCTCGTCCGGTGGTTCCTGTTGCACCTCCGGCTCAGGAAACCAAGAAGCCAGAGCATGCGCGGGGCATAGTCGGCATGCTGAAAGGGCTGTTCGGCACCAAGGACGAGTAGTGGGGCCATAGGCTATGGCCGCACCATGGAACGAGCCAGCAGGCAGGCTCCCGCCTGGGCGTCACCCGCTGGCTTGACTATGACCATGCCAGGCACTGCCCGAGTTATTAGATCGGCCACAGCCGATCTGAGCTCGGCGTTCTTCTCCAGCAAGCCACCGTACAGCGCAAGCCTCGAGCGCTCTATGATGGAGCCAAGCCTGGCGTGCACCGAAACGACCAGGGCGGCCAGTTCAGTGGATGCCTGGTCCATTATGGCGCGCGCCAGAGGGTCGCCATTGGCCGCGATGGCAGCCACGCGCGGTGCGAACGACGCGATGCGCGTCTTGTCGAAGTCTGCGTATATGAATGGTATGAGCGCCTCGGGGTCTGCCAACCCGAAGTGGTCCAGCGCGGCTTCGAGTACGGTAGTCGGCGTGTCACGGCCCTCGCTGGAACGCAAACCGCGCACGATACCCTGAAAGGCCACCCAGAACGCCGAACCCTCATCTCCCAGGAAGTGACCCCAGCCACCGGCACGCACGCTGGCGCCAGAGTCCGCGCGCGCGTACGCTATGGAGCCGGTGCCGGCGATCAGAAGGTAGCCCTCCGTGTCTTCGAGGGCGCCGACGAGTGCCGGCTCCGCGTCATTGCCGGCGCCGAGCACCGGGCGCATGGCTCCGATATGCGCATCGCCTGATGAGCCTGCGGCCCGGCCAAAGGCCTGGCCCAATGCGTCAATCATCGTTTTCTTGCCCGCTTCGCTGTCCACCCCTGCCGATCCTATGAAGCCGGCCTTGCATGCCTGCGGAGCCAATCCGGATGTGAACGCACCGTGCAGAAGGGATACCAGCGTGCCTGTGACCGAGTCGCGGCTGTTGGAGTTGCTATTGGTGCTGCCGGAACCACCTTCATACAGCAGTATTCCGGACAGTGACTCGGCACGAAGACGGGAACTTGTGCCTCCACCATCGATGCCAAACACCCACGCTTCAGCTGTATCGCGTGTCATGTTCCCGTGTTCCCGGCGTGGAATGCCTTGACAGCGCTGGAGAGGTGACCGTCGTTGGTCTCGACGAGCCGCTCGGCAGTGGGAGCATCGATGCCGAGCAGCACCATCAGGATGGCAATCTTGGGCTTTTTGCCCGAAGCAAGGAACGCGTGCTCCGCAGTAGCGCGATCGCAATCGGTAGCCTTCATGATCAGGTTCTTGGATCTCTCCACAAGCTTCTTGTTTACCGGCGTCAGGTCTATCATCAGATTGCGGTAGACCTTGCCTATCCGTATCATCGCGGTGGTGGTTATCATGTTCAGCACCAGCTTCTGCGCGGTGCCTGATTTCATGCGAGTCGATCCCGTGACGACCTCCGGGCCAACGTCGACGAAAATCTTGTGCTCCGCCAGTTCAAATGTTCCCGAACTGGCGTTGCATGATATTGCTCCGACGACGGCTCCGAGCTCCCTGGCGTACCGCATGGCGCCCAGTACGTATGGTGCCTGGCCGGAAGCCGTTATGCCGACGAGTACGTCTTTTGACGAGAAGTCTATGGCCTGGACGTCCTTGACGCCCTGGTCCTCCTTGTCCTCGGCCCATTCGACCGAGCGCACGAGGGCCTCACGTCCACCCGCTATCAGGCCCTGCACCATCCATGGCGGAGTCCCGTACGTTGGCGGGCATTCGGAGGCATCGAGTACGCCAAGCCTGCCCGAGGTCCCGGCGCCAATGTAGACCAGTTTGCCGCCCTTCTTGAAGGAGGCGACGACGGCGTCGACCAGCGCGGCTATCCGGTCCAGTGACTCTTCCACCGCGAACGGAACCTTCTTGTCCTCGGTATTGATGATTGTGAGGATGTCCCGCGTGCTCCTGGAGTCTATATCGGCGCTCGCCGGGTTCTGCCGTTCTGTCGTCAGTCCCGAGAGATCGACTGGAGCAGGTTCTTGATTTCGGCCTTCATCGTTTCGTACCGTTTCCATACCTTGAAACCTATCTTTCCATAGAAATCCACGAGATCGGTCCAGTCTATGACCATAGTCTCAACGCCTCGCGTCGCGAGTTCGCGCACACAGTACCGCAGGAGACCCATGCCCAGCCCCTCGCCACGTCTGGAAGAGTCAACGCCTATGGGCCCGAGTCCTCCGGGCTTGCTGCCCAGGAGGCCGAGCCAGTACATGCTCGGGCCGCGCACCGGGCTAGCGGCATCGTATATTCGTGAGAATCCCACTATAGCTCCATCGCGTGTGTCGACGGCCAGGGCCAGATCGTCGGGCCGGAGCCCGGCGGCCATCGCCTCGGCTATCTCATCGGCCCATCGTCCGGGGAAGGCGCGCTCCATGAATGCCATGACAGCGTCGGTACGCTTCGGGTCGAATGCGATGTATGCATAATGGCCCGTCAACTCGGCAGAAGCCACCGGCCTGGCCGCGTCCAGTGATCTCAGGTCAGCTATCAGGTCGCATTCGATACCTTCGCCGGAGAAGCCGAATCGACCGGCGAACCCGGCAAAAGCATCCCATCCAGGCCCGTGTTCGACCGGTCTGCCCGGAAAGAGGTGATAGTGATCCGATCCGAGTCGTACCGTGGACGCACCATGCGCCTCCCACCAGCGGCCGGCCTGTGCGAGCAAGGCGGTTCCCGTTCCCTGTCTGCGCTGGTTCTGATCGACCAGAAGCCACGACAGATACCCGATGGCCGGCACGGCGCCATCCGGTCCGGGGCGGGCAGCCCGCTTGACCAGAATCACGCTGGTCAGATGGCCCGACGCGTCCCTGGTGCCCAGGCAGAGCCTGGGATCAGTGTCCAGACGTAGCTGTTGCAGCAGAAGGCTCCGGTCGAGTTGGAAGGAGTTGCCTATGTGCCTGTTCCATAGTTCGACTATGGCATCGGACTCGGCGACCGGGTCGATAATCAGTGGATTGCCACGCATTTCAGGGCTTGTCTCCGGGTTTGAAATCCTGTTCGTGCACCGCTTGCATGCTCCGTTCCAGACGTGGAATCGACCGCTCTATGCTTCTGCATATGATTGTCGCGTACAGGATGTCAACCATCACGAGCTGCGTGGCGCGTGACAGCGAGGCGCTTGTCCTGAGGAGCGGTTCCGTGGCCGGTACGGTAAGCACGATATCGGCCAGCTTGGACAGCGGGCTGGGGCCGACGCTCGTGATGCCTATCATTCTGGCTCCTGATCGCTTGGCTTCCTCCGCTATGCTGACCGTATGGGCTGACCTTCCGGAATATGATATGGCAACCGCCGTATCCGCCTCGGTGAGGCCACAGGCTACGGTTACCTGCACGTCGGCGTCGAAGGCAAAGGAGCATGGCACGCCGATGCGGGACAGTTTCTGGTATAGGTCGTAGGCGACATTGGCCGACGCGCCGACACCGAATATGGCGACCGAGCGGGATGCGAGCACGGCCGCGGCGGCCTGCTCCACCGCCGAGGTGTTCAGCAAGGTCAGCACCCGCTCGACCGCGTCCGTGGTCCTGGATACAATGGTCTTGGCTATGACCTCGACAGATTGGCTTGAATCCAGTTCGAACGCCTGCGGAGGCTCTTCAGTGACGGTGTCCGGGTGCTCGTACATGTCGCGCGTCAATAAAATTTGTAGCTCGCGATATCCGGAAAGGCCCGCGCGCTTGCACAGCCTGATGACGGCTGGCGGGTTGGTGTCGGCTTGCCTGGCCAATTCGGCAATCGTGCAGAAAACCGCCGTCTTGGGGTTGTCGATGAGGTATTCGGCAATCTTGCGTTCCGATTCGGTGCACGAATCGACTATCTCGCGCAGAAGCGCTACTCCACCAGTCATCTCGTTACCCATCCTCTCGTGCGCATCGTCGCCCGGCGCATCCGCTTGCCACATTCTAGCACGATTCATGCATTCGTGGAATATAATTTCTTGATTATCGGATATACTATAAAATATTGTTGCAGATCTTGTCAAAAGAAGCGATACTTGTATCGGTACCGCACGTGCCATGGAGGTCTCGATCGTGACTGTCGACGCGCTTTCGCTTGAACAGAAGATTGGCCAGATGTTGCTGGTCGGCTATCCCGGCGGAGCGGCTGGCGAGGAGGTTCTGCTCGCCGAGCTTGAGAAGCGGCCCATGGGCAATGTCATCCTCTTTTCCAGGAATGGTACCGATCCTGATCCTCTTCGCTATCATCTTGGCCGCATGCGTGGCGCCATCGAATCAAGAACTGGCATAGCGCCGCTGGTCGCGCTGGACCAGGAGGGTGGCATAGTCGCGCGATTCAGGGCGGGACTGACGCCCATGCCCGGTGCCATGGCGATAGCTGCCGCTGTGGCGGGAGGCGGCACCGACCTGCACGAGGTCGAAGAGCTGGCTGCGATTTCCGGAGCCGAGCTTGTATCGCTCGGCTTTAACTGGAACCTGGCACCGGTTGCCGATGTCAACGTGAACCCGGCTAATCCTGTCATCGGCGTACGCAGCTTCGGGGAGCGGCCGGAAACGGTCGCCGATCTGGTTTCCGCCTACGCGCGCGGCCTCGAGCGCTCAGGCATGCTGGCGACGGCCAAGCACTTTCCTGGACACGGCGACACGAGCATCGATTCACACCTGAGCCTGCCCCGCGTCGATGCGTCGCTGGAGCGGCTTGAAATGGTGGAGCTTGTGCCGTTCAAACGCCTGATAGCGGAAAGAATCGGATCGATCATGACGGCGCACGTCCTCTTTCCGGCGGTGGAGCCAGAGGCGATACCGGCGACACTCTCCTACCGCGTACTGACCGGTCTCCTGCGTGATGGCCTGGGCTATCAGGGAGTCATCGTTACCGATTGCCTGGAAATGAAGGCGATCCATGGGCGATACGACGACGCTCCGGCCCGTGCCCTGCTCGCCGGAGCCGATATGCTCTGCATAAGCCATACCGCGGCGATACAGGAAACCGCGTTCGATGACATTCTCGCGGCGGTCAGGAGCGGACGAATACCGGAGTCGCGCATAGATGCATCGGTCAGGCGGATACTTGGAGCCAAGGCGAAGATCGCCGCCAGGACCGCTTCCGGCGTTGCGCTCGCCGAGCCACGGTCGGTCCGCAAAGCCGAACTCTGCTCCAGGTCGTCCATAAGCCTGATCGGCGAGACTAAGATGCCCGACATGAGCGGCGGCGGACTGTATATCGATATGCTGCCTGACGCGCTGACAGGCGCAGAGACCACCCAGATCGTCGCCCAGAGCGTCAAATCGGCGCTCGAGGCCGAAGGCCCGACGCTGAAGGCTATCAGTCTGCCAAGCGATCCCGACCAGAGCGCTGTCGATAGCGCTGTCGCGAGCATCGATGGCACACCCGTCGTCATCGGCGTCTACGCGATGGCGCGGCATCCGGCGCAGGCGGCGCTCGTCGAAGCGGTGCGGGCGGCCTGTGATGCTCGCGGCCTGACACTCTCGTTCGTCTCGATGCGTGAACCATACGACGCCGCGGCGCTCGTCGCACTGGGCGGGAAGGCCCGCGCGGTGCTGTGCGCCTACGAATATACCAGCCTGTCGGCCCGCGCCGTCGCGCGCGTCCTGTCAGGCGTCGACGAACCGCGTGGCCGATGCCCGGTGTCAATAATGGCCGGCCATTGATTGCCACTACGGAGGATTCAGATGTCTATGGTCTGCATACATAACGCCACGCTCCTTGCAGGATACGCCCGCATGGAACATTGCGCGGTGCTGGTCGAGGATGGCCGGATAGCCGATGTCTTTTCGGAGAAGCGCTTCGCCCAGAAGCGCTTTCCCAGCGACGCCGCCATCTATGATGCCGATGGAGCGTACATAGCGCCTGGCTTCATAGACACTCACATACATGGCTTCGCGGGGTACGGCACCGAGGATCTATCAGTTGATGCCATCATCGCGATGTCGGACAAACTGGGGTCGTATGGGGTAACCGCGTTCTGTCCGACAATCTATCCGATGGAACTGGACGACATGGAGCGCTCAATAACCGCCTGTGTCGACGCGATGGGCAAGGAGACAGGCGCCCGCGTGATGGGTGTGCATCTGGAGGGGCCGTTCATATCGCTGGCTCGGCTGGGCGTGCAGAATCCTGAGTTCGTCAGGCCCGTCGACGTTGACGTGATGGAGCGGCTGTACCGCGCCGGGCGAGGCCACATAACGAACATGACCGTCGCTCCGGAGCTCAAGGGCATGCGCGAGCTGGCACTTTACTGCATGTCGCGCAACATCGTGCTGCAGGCCGGCCATACCGACGCGACGTATGACAACATGATGGAAGGCATGCAGGCCGGTATCCTGCACTCAACGCACTTCTTCAACGCGATGAGCCGCCTGCACCACCGCGACCCCGGCGCGGTCGGCGCCATACTGATCAATCCGGAGCTCTCCTGCGAGATCATAGCGGACGGCAAGCATGTGCACCCCGACCTGATACGCCTGTTGTTGCGTGACAAGCCCCAGAGCAAGGTGGTGCTCGTCACCGATGCCCTGAAGCCGACTGAACAGGAACGATGCCCGCTCTTTGCGAATCGGGAAGAAGTAGTCCTCGAAGACGGCATATTTCACCGCAAGAGCGACGGCGTGATAGCCGGCTCTTGCCTGACCATGATAGGTGGCGTGCGCAACCTGGCCGGGTGGGGCGTGCCGGTCGAGGCCGCCGTCGAGATGGCCGCGAGCAATCCGGCCCGCATCATCGGGCTTGGCAAGCGGGGGCTCCTGGTGCCAGGCTACGAGGCCGACCTGGTCGTCTTTGACAAGGATTTTGCCGTGCTCGCCTCGATGGTCGGAGGACGGTTCCTGAAGAATGGACTGAACTGAACATGTAAAGGCAGAAGACGCGGCTCTCGTCCGCGTCAGGAAAGGATGCGCCGGTGCGCCTGATCATTCGCAAGGATTACGACGAAGTATCCCAGTGGGCCGCGAACTTTGTGGCCCGACGCATCAACGTCGCGGCTGGTTCCGGAGCGGTGCAGCGGTTCGTGCTGGGCCTGCCTACCGGCTCGTCGCCGCTGGGCATGTACGAGCGGCTCGTTTCACTATATCGCCGCGGCGCGGTATCGTTCCGCACCGTGGTTACCTTCAATATGGATGAGTACGTAGGACTGCCTGAGGCGCATCCGCAGAGCTACCACAGCTTCATGCGGGACAACCTGTTCTCCAAAGTGGACATACCCACCGGCAACACCAATATACTGAACGGCAACGCCCCCGACCTTGAGGCGGAATGCGCGCGCTACGAGGCCGCGATCAAGGTGGCCGGTGGCATCGACCTGTTTGTCGGTGGAGTCGGCGCCGATGGACATATCGCCTTCAACGAGCCTGGCTCGTCGCTCGCGTCGAGAACCAGGGTAAAGACCCTTACAAGCGACACGAGGCAAGCCAACTCCCGCTTCTTTGGCGACGATCCTGCTGCGGTGCCCGCGACCGCCCTGACCGTTGGAGTCGGCACCATCATGGACGCCCGCGAGGTACTGATACTGGTCTCGGGCGCCAACAAGGCCCGCGCGCTCCGCCATGCCATCGAGGAGGGCGTCAACCACCTGTGGACATTCTCGTGCCTGCAACTGCACCCCAGGGTGGTGGTGGTCTGCGACGAAAAGGCAACAGACGAATTGAAGGTTGGCACCGTGCGCTACTTCAATGAGATCGAGGCTTCCAATTTCGACAATTCCATACCATGACAATGGCCCGATTGCGTTTGATGACGGTGTCCGCTATCATTACCTGAAACGCGTCGGCACTGTCGGCGCTATCCTCAGCCTGCATGCACGGCGGTGAACCATGAAGATCCTGACCCATACCGTAAAGCCAAAGATTCCCGAAGCACTCGAACCGCTCGAAGAGATGGCGCACAATCTCTGGATTTCATGGAATTTCGATGCGATCATGCTCTTTATCCGGCTCGACTACGATGTCTGGAGCCAGTCGCGGCAGAACCCGGCCAAGATGCTCGGCATGGTGCCCCAGGAACGATTCGATGCCGCCGCCGTCGATGACTCGTATCTTGCCGCGCTCCGCGAGGTGTATCGCAAGTTCCAGGCTTACAAGAATGCCACACCGTGGTACAAGGGTGACTACAAGGATTCCGTTGCGTATTTCTCAATGGAATACGGCATGGATTCGTCGCTGCCCATTTATTCGGGTGGACTCGGGATACTGTCGGGTGACCACATGAAGACCAGCTCCGACCTCGGGTTGCCCTTGGTCGGCGTCGGCCTTCTGTACCGGCAGGGCTATTTCATCCAGCAGCTCAACGCCGACGGCTACCAGCAGGAAGAGTATCCGGAAAATGACTGGTACAACATGCCGGTCAGGCGCTGCGAGACCGCGTCCGGTGACCCGGTCAAGATAACCGTGGAGATGGCTGGCGAGCAGATAGTCGCCCAGGTCTGGGAAGTCAGGGTCGGACGCTCGTCCCTGTATCTGCTTGATACCAATATCGATGAGAACACGCCGGCAAACCGCGTCATCACCGCAACGCTCTATGGTGGCGACAAGGAGACCAGAATCCGGCAGGAGATCCTTCTTGGCATAGGCGGCATTCGCGCCCTGCGCGCGGTCGGCATCAATCCCGCCGTGGCCCACATGAACGAGGGGCATGCCGCCTTCCTCGGGCTGGAACGCATACGCGAGATCATGACCGACAAGGGGCTTTCCTTTGCACAGGCGGCACAGGCCCTGTGGGGAACACACATCTTTACCACCCATACGCCAGTACCAGCGGGCAACGAGCGCTTCGGCATCGACCTGATGGAGAAGTATTTCCGCGGATTGTCAGGCCAGCTTGGCATCGACTGGAAGGCTTTCCTTGCTCTGGGGCGCGAGCGGCCCAATGACGACGGCGAGCCGTTCTGCATGACGGTACTCGCCCTCAAACTCTCGGCGTACGCCAATGGTGTCTCCGAGCTGCACGGCCACGTATCGCGCGACATGTGGAAGGCTATCTGGCCAGGTCTGTCGACCGCCGAGGTGCCGATAGGTTATGTGACCAACGGCGTGCATCCGCGCACCTGGATCCCATACACCTTGCTCGAGGTGCTCGACCGCTACTTCGGCCCGCGCTTCTCCGAGGAGCCCACGAACCTCGAGACCTGGGACCGCATCGACAGGATCAGCGACGACGAGCTGTGGCGCACCCACGAGCGCCGGCGTGAACGCCTGGTCGTGTTTGCCCGCGACAGGCTCAAGAAGGAGATGCGCCGCATGGGCGTCTCCGAGAAGGGCCTGGCGCGAGCCGACGATGCCTTGTCCCCGTCTGCGCTGACGATAAGCTTTGCCCGCCGCTTTGCGACATACAAGCGCGGCAACCTGCTGCTGTCGGATCCGGACAGGCTCTTGCGTCTGTTGTCAGACAAGGATCGGCCGATCCAGATCATCTTTGCCGGCAAGGCTCACCCGCATGACATGCCAGGCAAGGAAATAATAAAGGAACTCGTCCACTTCTCGCGTCGGGATGATGTGGCCGGAAGAATCGTGTTCCTTGAGGACTACGACATGACGATGGCCCGCTATATGACCAGCGGCTCCGACGTCTGGCTCAATACACCGCGTCGGCCCCTGGAGGCATCTGGTACCAGCGGCATGAAGGCCGGTATGAACGGCGTGCTCAACTGCTCTGTGCTGGACGGATGGTGGGCGGAAGGCTACTCGCCGGAGTGCGGCTGGGCCATAGGCAAGGGCGAAGAGTATGCCGATACCGAGCTACAGGACGAGATAGAGTCGAAGGCGCTTTACGATCTTCTGGAGCGCGAGATCATACCGACATTCTACGAACGTGGCCGTGATGGTCTGCCCCGCGACTGGATAAAGATGATGAAGTGCTCCATCCATAATGTAGGCAAGAATTTCTGCTTCCACAGGACCCTGATGGAATATACTGACCGCTACTATCTGCCGGCACTGGAGAATGCGCGTTTTCTGCAGGCTGATGGCTACAAGAGCGCCAAGTCGGCGGCCGAATATCTTGAATTGGCTCGAAAAGAGTGGCCCAATATCGCCGTTGAGGACGTACGGTCATCGGCGCGCCCGGTGATGGAGCGCGGTGAGACGGTGCAGGTTGATGCGCGCGTCAGACTGGGAGCCCTGTCCCCTGACCAGGTGCTGGTCGAGCTGTACCACGGGCCTGTCTCCACGACGGGCGACATCCATGACCCTGTCCGGGTGGAGATGAAGGCTGGCGTGTCGCAAGGCGGCGCGTACGAGTACTCCATAACGGTCGGCTGCGAGACGACCGGCCAGCACGGGTACGCCGTCCGCGTGTTGCCGCGGCACAAGGCGCTCGTGCATCCATTCATACCGGGGCTGGTGCGCTGGGCGTAACTGTCCTCGATGCTTAGCGGGAAGACCGGTACATGAGCACCAGCCCCGCGGCCGCGAGCGGCGCGACAACGAGTGCTGTGAGGGCCAGGTCTGCAAGGAAATAGGCTCGATCTACCGCGCCAGGGCGGGCTGGAATCAGGGCAAAGCGTTTCGTGGTCGGACTCTCTGTAGCGATGAAGGCGAGCGCCGACACCGAACGGATGACAATGCTCGCGGCCGCGATCACGAGCGGCACCGCCGGTGACGCCGACTGTGCCAGCGATAGCGCGGCTAGCGTGATGGACGCAAGCAGGCTCCAGGAGGTATCCCGCTTCCTGTCCACGGCGGAAGCCATGGGCCACGCGGACCATACCGAAGCAAGGACATGCCCGGCTGAAGGCCCATGACCCCGGTTCTGGCTCCGCAGCGCATCCTCCGCGAGTGCCGACACGGCGGCGAAGGCGAGCGCCGCGCATGCCGTTGCCAGCGCCAGCCAGCCGGCCCCTGGCGCAAGGGGCACATCGAGTCCGCTCGCCTTGACCGCGGAGACCGCAAGCTTCCACGTGTACAGTGACACGAACAGCCCATGCTGATTGACGACTGGATCCGGGTTGGCAACCGCGCACATGAGGAGCACCACCGCGAGAGCCACGGATCTGCCCTGATTCGGTACGACCGCCGTACGCTTCTGCAGCAAACCTCCGAGCGCGCCAGCCAGCGAGCGGACCCCCAAGGCCACCGACGCCGTCATCAGTGGATACCAGAGTATCGTTTTCAGGTAATCCATGAGTGACCATGGTGCGATTGGTAGAGCGGCGATAGCGGGCAACATCGACGCCAGAGCCACCATGGGAAACGCGCTGATCGCCGGTTCGAGTGACGCGATGGCCAGCCTGATGGATCTCCGCATAGGCAGAGAGGACAACCTCCAGGTGATGTTCAACCTGCTGCGAGAGAATATCACTACCGCGGCCAGCGGGACGCACGACGCTATCGTCATGAGGACCGCGAGTCCATAGGCCTCTTCGCGGGATGAGAGCGGTCTGAGTGTAGAAAGGAAAATATAGGCGCTTGCTCCGGTCCTGATAATGGCGAATCCCGCGAGATATGCGGTGATCCCCCGCAGGGCACCCGCTGGCCTGTTTCTGGACCGCAGGACGTCGTCCGATCTACGCAGACTCTGGATGGCTATCATCAGGCCAGCCACGGCAATGCTCCATCGGTATCGATACCATGCGCGGTCTGCGCGGGCAATCGATCTATTGGCCCGCTTGTGACTTTACCGTCGTTGAGGAGTACATAGCGGTCGGCCGCGCTCCTCGTAATGCCTTCGTCGTGACATGAGAAGGCAACAACCCGGCCACGCTCCGCGAGTAGCCTCACTATGGTTACGAGGGCTGCCGCGCGCTCGGCATCGAGACCGGAGAACGGTTCATCCATAAGCACGATCCCGGGTTCGCCAAGCAACGCGAGCGCCAGAGCCAATCGCTTGCGGTTGCCCCGCGAAGCCTCGTCGGCACTCCGCGTCGTTAGCGCTGCTTCCTCCAGGCCGAAGAGCCGAACAAGATTGTCGGCCCGCATGGATACCTCGTCAGGCGCAAGGCCCGATAGACCACCGCATAGCCTGAAATGCCCTTGGATCGACAGCCCATCCACCAGAGCATCATCGTCCGGGACCGCGCCGACCAGTCGTTTCCAGCTTTCCGATGCCGGGTCGACTATCGTGCCATTCCAGGTGATCGAGCCAGAGTCCTGCCTGAGTTCTCCCCAGAGAAGCTTGAGCACCGTGGACTTGCCCGAGCCGTTCGCGCCTACGATTGCCGTGACCGTGCCTGGCTGGAATGACGCGTCGATGCCGTCGAGCACGGTCCTGCCGCCGAAGCCTTTTACTATCCCGTTGAGTTCGAGCATGGCGACCAGTGTGGCTCCCTCCGCCGATGCGGTCAAGCGTCGGCCATGGCTACCCGCTCCAGGAAGGCTCCAAGACCCAGAACGGAAAAACCGCCGGGCAGCGGCCGTTCGTCACCGTCAGGCACGACAATGTATCGTCCGGGGCGTGACGCCTGGGGTTGTTCGGGATCCGCACGGCCGAGTAGCGCGCTGGCCGCGTATGATATTGACCGTTCGACAGATACTGGCCCAAGCCGCCTTGCGGCCGCGACCAGTATCGGCCGACCATCCCTGACCACAACCAGGTCGAGCGCGGCGCCGTCGGCGCTGGCGTATCGATGCAGAGCCAGGCTGGACGGCATGACCTCCCGCGCCTGACCCACGACGAACCCGGCCCATGATGCCGCCGCCAGCCTGGGTTTCAGTGCCAGTTCGTCGGCCGACCGGATGCCCAGAAGCGCGTGGAGCAAGCCTGAGTCCCTGATGTAGAGCGCGGGCGACGTGGTGACGCGGTTTTTTGGCGGCCGTGGAAGCAGAGCTGGAAGCTGGAAGAGCAAGCCAGCCCGCTCCAGGATTCCGAGGTAGCGTCCTATGGTCGGCCGCGATACGCCGAGCGCACGAGCGGCAGCGTTCTCGTTGAACACGCGGCCGTGGCCTGCGGCAACCGCCTGCAGGAGGCCCGAAACCAGGAGTGGCTCGCGCGGCATGTCCCAGGCGGCAAGCTTGCCACCGGCAAGGTCAGCCGCATACGTCTCCAGCCACTCGGACGCGGCGGTGTCGCTTGTTGCTGCGAAGGCCTCCGGATAGCCGCCGCGTAGCCATAGCCGCTTCAGCGATGCCTGGCCCGCCTCGAACAGGCAGAGCGGCCCGACGCGGATCCGTGCAACCGCGCGTGCCCACGGCTTTGCCGGATCGGGTCCCCCAAAATTCTCCCCGACCAGCACGAAGCGCGGTGAGCGGATCGCAGTGTCCCCGCCACCGCCGGGGCTGACCGCGCTGGCCCATGACAGCAGCCTCTCGGCATCAGTCCGCCTGGCGTTGTCAACGATGATCGGCCTGGCAGCTGACTGGCTCGCCGGAGAGGCCAGCATCGCGCGACCCTCCCGCAGGCGGGCGTCCACGAGCACCGCTCCCGCCGACGCGCTCGCCGCCAGCTGCCGCGCAACTGTCGATTTCCCGCTGCGAGGCGGGCCTTCCACAAGCACAACCGTGTGGTCAGGGAGAAATCCGCTTATAGTCCGTATGACGGTTCTGTGTATGAAGGCCATATAATGTAAGTATAGAATTCAAATTGCGGCTATAAAAGCCATAGAGCGCAGATTCGTCACTTGTCTGCTACCGAAACAGTCGTATAATGAATCGGAAATGCAAGGGGGCGATGGTGAAAACTGGATCAACCCGCTATGACGTCTGCATCGTTGGCGCCGGTGTCAGCGGCGCCAATATTGCGCGGCGGCTATCGGCATACGAACTCGATGTGGTGCTGGTCGACAAGGAGGCCGATGTCTCGTTCGGAACATCCAAGGCCAATTCGGGCATCGTGCATGGTGGCTTTCATCATAACAAGAAGTACCTGAAGGCCAGACTGGAGCTGCAGGGCGCGATGATGTTCGACCGGTTGCGCCAGGAGCTGGACTTTCCGTTCAAGCGCTGTGGCATCGTGGTCGCGGCCCTGCACGAGGACGAGATGCGCGCCATCGAGCAGCTGTATATGCAGGGCGTCGACAATGGCGTCATAGGCATAGAAATGTGCTCGCGTGAGCGGATGCTCGAGCTTGAGCCAAAGCTGAATCCCGACGTACTCGGGGGACTCTGGGTGCCGGGTGGCGGCATCGTGGAGCCGTATCGCTTCGTGTTCTCGCTGGTGGAAAGCGCGAAGAAGAACGGTGTGGAGATACGGACTGGTTTCAAGGTGGAGCACGCGGCGCGGACAGGTGACGAATGGACAGTCCGTGCCGCCGATGGGCGATCGCTCAAGGCGCGCTACGTCGTCAATGCTGCTGGCCTCTATGCCGATGAGGTATCCGCAGTCTTCGGAGCCGAGGAATTCCAGATAAAGCCGCGCAAGGGTGAGTACTACCTGCTGGACCGGTTGACCAAGGCCCGGCCGGAGCGAGTCATATTCCCGGTACCGACCAGTGTGTCAAAAGGCATGCTGGTGATACCGACTGTCGAGGGCACGGTGCTTATCGGTCCGACCGCCGAGGCCATAGACGACAAGACCAACCTGGCGACCACCCGTGACCAGCTGGAGAAAATACTCTCCTCGGCACGCAGCATGGTGCCGTCCATTTCCGAGTACGATGTGATAACGAGCTTTGCGGGGCTCCGGCCGACCCTGGACGAGGACTTCTACATAGCGCCTTCCGCCAAGGTTCCGGCATTCATCCAGGTGGCTGGCATCCAGTCACCTGGATTGACGGCAAGCCCGGCGATAGGCGAGTACGTCAAGGATCTCCTCAAGAAGGAAGGCCTTCGCCTCAGCGAGAAGCCAGACTATGATCCATTCATAGGCAAGCGCCCGCATGTCAAGGATATGACCCCCTTCGAGGTGGACGAGCTGGCCAAGAGCGACCCCAGTTACGCCAACATCATATGCCGATGCGAAAAGGTTTCAGAAGCGGAGATTGTCGAGGCGATCAAGGCCGGTCACACGACTCTTGACGGCATCAAGTACTTTACCAGGGCGCAGATGGGACGTTGTCAGGGTGGTTTCTGCACATACAAGATAATCAAGATCATCATGCGGGAGACTGGCCTGTCGTGGGACGAGATAACCAAGAATGGCGGCCGCAGCCGCCTGTTGAAGGATGCGCTATGAACGACCTCAACTTTGACTCGGTAGTGATAGGTGGCGGTGCGGCGGGCATGGCAGCCGCGCTCGAACTCGACGCGGCTGGATTCTCGTGCGCCATCGTCGAGCGGGAAGAAACGCTTGGCGGCATCCTGACCCAGTGCATACACAACGGATTCGGCCTCATCGAGTTCAACGAGGAACTGTCCGGCCCGGAATTCGCCGAGAAGATTGAGGAGCGGCTGGCCGGCACCGGCATCAAGTCGTTTACCAGGACTACAGTAATCGAGATGGACGCGGGCGCCGACATCAAGACGCTGTATTGCTACTCGGGCGCCTACGGCGTCATCAGGATAAGCGCTCGGGTAGTCGTATTGGCGATGGGTTGTCGCGAGCGCAACCGTGGCAACATCCGCATCCCAGGCGACCGGCCCGCCGGGGTCTACACCGCGGGATTGGCGCAGCGGCTGGTAAACATAGAAGGTTTCGTGCCTGGCAAGGATATCGTGATAATAGGCTCCGGAGACATAGGCCTGATCATGGCCCGGCGCATGAGCTGGGTCGGCTGCAAGGTGCATGCCGTCGTCGAAATCCTGCCGTATCCGTCGGGCCTTACGCGCAACATCGTGCAGTGCCTGCATGACTTCGGCATTCCGCTGTATCTGTCGCACCTGACGACCAACATCATAGGCAAGGATCGTGTTGAAGGCGTCGAGATTACACCGATAGAGAATGGCGCCATGCAGCACGAGAAGGCATTTACGATTCCATGCGACACGGTGCTGCTCTCGGTCGGACTCGTTCCGGAAAACGAGCTCTCGAAGATGGCCGGAGTCGAGCTCAATCCGATGACCAACGGACCCGTTGTCGATTCGATGCTCATGACCAATGTGCCCGGCATCTTCGCGTGTGGCAACGTGCTGCATGTCCACGACCTGGTAGACTATGTCGTGGAGGAATCCAGACGGGCAGGCGCTCACGCAGCCCGTTGGCTCAAGGGCCAACGAGCCAAGGCCGAGGCGAGGGTCAAGGTTGGCTCGAACATTCGCTATTCGGCCCCAGGCCGTGTCGACCTGTACGCGACCAACAAGCTGTACATGCGGACGCTGATCGTCAAGAACGACGCGGTGCTCGAGGTCAAGGTCAACAATCGTATCGTCAAGACAATCAAGAAGAATCATATCCAGCCATCCGAGATGATAGCCCTGGAGCTGGTCCCAAGAGACCTCGAGACGGCCATAGGCGCCCCTGAGCCGGTGGTGGAACTGTCGATTACCTGAGCGGCCGGGCGCTCGCAAGGAGATTGTTATGAGTGAAGAACTGATATGCATCACCTGCCCGCTCGGGTGTCACCTGACGGTCGACAGGAACGCCGACAGCAGCCTGTCCGTCAGTGGCAACAGGTGCCCGCGCGGCGTTAAATATGCCAACGAAGAACTGCTGGCACCAAAGCGCGTCGTCAGCGCGACGGCGGCGCTTGTAGGCGGGTCGGAACTCCACGAACTCGGCGCCGTCGCGCGGCTGCCTGTGCGCAGTACGGCGCCGTATTCAAAGCAGGATGTGCCTGAGCTGCTGGCCGCCATATACGCGCTGCGGGTTGCCATGCCGGTTCATCGCGGCGATGTCCTGATAAAGGACTTCAAGGGCAGCGGCGTCGATGTCATTGCCACAAGGACATTGCTGGCTGCAACCTGATGGCGTCTCGACGTGTCTGTATGAATAGCCTCCAGTGGAGGCTTCTGATCAACGGGTAAGGCGGATATTCAATGCAAAACGTGACATCGGCGGCTGCACAGGTGATCATTGCTATCATCCCGATCGTTGGCATCGTTATGGGGTGCACGGTCGTTTTCTTTTATGTATTGTGGTTGCACCGTGAACGCATGCTGATGATTGAAAAGGGCAGCTATGAGCCCAGACCAATCGACATCGACATCTTCAGCCTGCTTGTGGGCATTCTGCTTGTCGCCGTCGGCCTGACGCTGACCATCGTCTTCATCGTCTTCTCCGCGACCGGATACGCGGTACTGGGCGGCCTGATTCCCTTGTCCATCGGCATGGGATTCCTGGCCTTCTACATACTGCGGGCCATGCGACGCGCAACATGAGTTCGTCGGGACCGGAAGCGGCCGACGAAGATATAATCGCCCGGGTACTCGATGGCGATACCGAGGCGTTCTCTGGTCTGGTAAGGCGGTACCAGCGGCGCATAGTACGCTTGGGATACGGCTTTCTCAAGGATTCCGATGCCGCCCAGGATTTTGCCCAGGATGTGTTCATCAAGGCGTATGTCGGGTTGGCCGGCTTCAAGGGCAGGTCGAGCTTCTCCACCTGGCTGACGCGCATTGCCTACAATGCTGGCATCAATGCCAAGCGCAAGGCCGGGCGCTATGAACCCCTTGATGTCGAACCGGAGGAAACCAGGCTGCTGTCGCCGGAGGATCAACACATCCGTTCCGAGACGGCCTTGGCCTTGCGGGAGGCGATGAAGACACTGCCCGAGAAATATGCCGTGTGTCTGGATCTGTATTTCAAGGAAGGGCTACGGTATGAGGATATTGGAGCGGTGACCGGATTCCCGGTCAACACGATCAAGTCGCATGTGTTTCGCGCCAAACGGGACTTGCGCAAGGCGCTCGGCGCCACGGAGGACTAGATGACCTGTGAACGATTCCTTGAACAGCTGGACGGCCTCGACAACCAGGGGCTGCCCATCGATATGGTCGTGCACGCCCGAACCTGTCCTGCCTGCTCCCGTGAACTTGAGACGCTCGGAAATGCCATCTCCTGCTACCGCCAGTCCGATGTCACGGGGATGGTCGATCTGGTGCCGCGGGTATCGGCGCTGTTGCCCTACATGCAGGCGCCCAGGCGCAGCGTCTCCATGCGCGACTGGCTGTTGGTCGGCCTGCTGATAGTCATATCGATGGTGATGGTGCCGATGCTCGGCGACTTCAGGGCACTGAGGGCGGTGTATGGCCCGGGCTTTACCCTGCCCGTATTCCTGACCTACGGAGTGGCCATAACACTCTATGCCGGTCTGTTTATCATCAGTCACCTTGAAGACTTCTCAAAACGGCTTCATGAGTTTCAGGAAAACCGAACCTGAAGTCTCCGCTTGCACAAGAAAAGGGCAGGCTTTGCAGCCTGCCCCGGATTGATCGACTATCAGTCGTCTATCAGACGCCTTCCTTGACTATCTCTATCTTGATGCCTTCCGACTGCGCTTCCGATTCCTTTGGAGGCACCGTCACGCGCAGGATGCCGTTCTTGAACACGGCCCGCACCGCCGCCTGGTCGAATTTCTCGGCCGGCACATAGTACTTCTGCCTGTCGATGTCCTTGAGCTTGAGGCGGCGCTTGAAGTACCGCACACCTTCCTCGGGCGCGGCATCAAGCCCGATTCTGGCCGAGAACACCATGTAGTCACCCTGGAACGACAGGCTGATGTCCTTCTCGTCGAATCCCGAGAGCGCGAATTCGAATACCATCGAACGATCCTGCGTGAGGAATATGTTCATCGGTGGGTACGAGAAGCTTGGGTACCAGTCGGAGTTCTCGTCCTGGTCCATCCCGGTGAACCAGGGAGCTCCAGGATGTGGCATGCCGGGGCCATCAGGAGCACCAGCAGCACCAGGACCAAAGTTGTCCTTCATCTGGTCGCTAAAGCTCTTGGCAGCGTCAAAAATCTCGTCGAGCATCGATCCGATGTCGACATACATGCGGTTACCTTTCATAGGTATTCCCCCTAAGGCGGTATCGTGGCTCCTCCAAACGGAGCGGGCCGGCATGGATCCCTTGGGCATCCATTATGGTTCATCAACGCACCGCGCCTCTGAACCACACAATAAAGATACGAACGATCGGTATAAATGACAAGTCCGGATTCCTTGCGGAATCCGGACCCGGGTACCTGCCGGAGCGGCAGGTACCAGAATGGCTCGAAAGTCTTTTACTTGGCTGGCGGGAACAGCAGCGGGTAGTCGGTTATCTTGCCCGCGGCTGCCCATGCTTCCGGAATGACCTTCCAGTTGTTGTCGCAGGTAACGGTGATCGGACCGGACTGCTTCTCGAACCAGGTCAGCATGTAGTAGCGCAGATCCTTGGTCGTGCTCGAGGTAACGAGCTTGAGTTTCTGGAGGTCGGCGGCCGGCAGCCCCACGCCCTTGGTGAGGTGTCCACCACCGCCGGAGCCGCGGTATGAGTTGATGGCCACGGAATAGGTCTTGGCCATGTCAAACGGGGTACCGTCGGCCATCGACTGGATGGTAACGCGGGATCCGGCAGGCTTTGATACATCGACGATGTACTTGATGCCGGCGACGCTGTCGTAATTGTAGGCGGCCGTCGTGGTGTCGTAGCTACCGTAGCGGGGATTGAAGACCAGCTTGCCATCCTTGTCCATCTTGAATGAAATCAGGTGGTCAGTGGGGCCGGTCATCGTGGCAAACTGGTTGCCGTAGTTGAACTCCATGAACTTCTGTATTTGCTCGCCGGTCAGGTTCATCGTGTACAGGTAGTTTTCATACTTGTACAGGCTGAACATGTCGCGGACCTTGATGGTCCCGTCGGCCGTCGTGGGCAGGTAGGCGGTGCTGCTCAGTGGAGCGGCGAACGATATCTGGGCGGGCTTGAGACCCATGGCAGGATCGGCGCACAGTTCAAGCTGGATGCGATTGATAAGATCTACAAATGCCGAGTCACCGAACAGTGCCTCGTCGCTCGTGATCTTTCCGACCATCTTGCCGATGGGCCGCTCGACCCACACCATCATGTCGGCCTTGGCGGGATCGAACTTCGCCACAAAGGCTGGGTCGGCCGCGACGCCCTTGATTGGCACGAGAGAGCCGGAGAACGACTTTGTCCAGGACTTGGTCGCCTTGTTCCACTGCAGATCGAGGTTGACCACCGCGACGTTCTTGGCCGCGTCGAGCGGGCCATAGATCGGCACGATCTTGCCGCTGGGATCCTTGACGTCGACATTCTTGGCCTTGGCTACAGGGTCATAACCCTTGCCTTCCCAGCCCGAGTGATCATGGCCAACGAAGACCAGATCAAGGCCGGGCACCCGCTCGATGACGAGCTGGCTGGCGTTCTCGTTGCTGGGAGTGTCGGCATTCTGGGCGGCATAGGTATAGTCAACGCCAGAGTGCAGGAGTCCGATGATCACATCAGGCTTCTCTTTTTCCTGGATGATCGGGACCCATTTCTTTGCCGTCTCCACCATGTCCAGCACATCCATGCCGGACCAGAAGGCCTTGGGAAGCTGCTCGGTGATCTTGGGCTCGATCATGCCGAGCACCGCGATCTTGATTCCCTGCCTGGTGATGATGGCATACGGCTGGAAGTACGGCTCGGTCGTGCCTTCCTTGACGATGTTCGCGCATATCATCGGCGCGGCAAGTTCCTTGCGGAGCTTGTCGTATACTGGGTGTCCGGCTTCGATGTCGTGGTTGCCGACGCCGACCACGTCATAGTTGAGGTAGTTGATGACCTGGCCCCAGATATGCGGCACGTCTGTCTTGAGGAAGTTGTAGTAGTAGACGGGAGGCTGGCCCTGGAGGGAGTCACCATTGTCAAGCAACACGACCTCGCCGCCAGCGGCACGCTGCTGCGCCACGAGCGTCGCGACCTGTGACATTGACGTGTCGAGATTCTTGCCGGTTATGAAATCATAGGGGAATATTGCCCCGTGGATATCGCTTGTCTCCATGAAGGTAATCCGGAGCGGCGTTTCGGCGAATTTGTCGAATGGATGGGCGCACGAGGCAATCGAAAAGACGATGGCCAGGGTCGCGATCGCCATGAACAAGGTTCTTAGTGACTTTCGCATAGTTCCTCCTTAAGAAAATGGGCTCTCAGATTTTGAGAGGGGTACAGAGTATATACCGCATATGAGAATGGTGAAAGCAAAAAATGAGGAATCGATAAGGGAATCCATTGTAATTGAGAATCGTGCCGCATGCCCGGCAGCGGGTTACGGCTCAGGTGTGGTGGCCCTGCAAGTCCGCCACCATTGAAGCGGCATTGTCACGCTCTGCAGCAAGCCCGAGCTCGGCACAGGTGTCGCGCAAGTTGAACCAGGCATCGTAGTAATCTGCGCGCTCGGAGACAGCGAGCATGAACAGCTCCCTGGCCTCGGCACAGCGGCCAAGCCTGAACATTGCGACGCCAAGGTTGTTGGCGGACTCCGGATGCTTCGGGGAGAGCTGTAGCGCTCTGCGGTAGAACGACTCGGCCTCCGTCGTCTTGCCAAGGTCGAAGAGAGCCAGGCCCTGGTTGCACAACAGGTCGGCGTTTTCGCCGCCCAGTCTCAACGCATCATCGAAGGCGGCGAGCGCATCGCGGGGACGCCCCTCTCGCAGCCAAGCCAGACCAAGATCAAAGGCAAGATCAGGTGAATCCAGATCGGCCCGCCTGGCCGCGATGAAGGCCATCGCGGCCGCTTCGTACCGGCCGGCTTCCAGGAGTTGAATGCCCTGATCTGCAAGGGCGCGTGCGTCTGCCATCGCGGGCTTCGCGCTAGCGTGCCAGGCCGAGCAATCCTGGCAGGTATGTGCCGGCCGCGACCAGGGCGCCGGCCGGAAGAATTACCAATATGACCACATCGATCAACCGGCCGGCTTTTCTGATTCCCGAAAGCGCGTTGGCCAGGAAGATGACGATAACGCCGATGGCCAGGCTGAAGGCATCGTACTTCAGAAACGGCACCGTGTGTGCGGCATCATAGAGCCAGCGCATGAATCCTATGTTCAGGGCGTTGGAGAAGTACAGAAAACTCAGCGCGTACCCCAGCAGCACAGGGGTGTAGCGTTGGTCGGAGCCGAAGAAGACACGCAGAAATAATATGGCGTAGAAATAGATTACAAGCGCCACGGGCGAGCCCCAGGCTCCGAGCCGACCTGACACCAGCTCCTGCAGCTGCGGCATCTTGAACATGGCCAGCACCGGGGGCAGCAGGAGCGCGAACGCAAACCACCCGATGACATTGAACGCCTTCTGCCTGACTCCGCCAGCGGACCTGTTTGAAGCATGCGCTGCGGTTTCCGGCCTGTTCATCATATTATTGTCGCTCATCGCATCGACTCCTTGCGAATGATCAGGATAGTCCAGGAAGACCAAGCTGGTGTGGCCTGTTCGATATCACGCCATCGCAACCTATTGACAATACGCGCGCGGCCTCGGCTGGGTCGTCAATGGTCCACGGTATCATCCGGCGGCCGCTAATCATGCGCCCCCAGGCCAGACCCATCTTAGTAGCCTGGACCGACCGCGGTTTCAGGATATCGGCATGGCCGAGCCAGCGCCCTTCGCCATGGCGAAGGTAGACCGGTACGTCGTCGTCAATGCAATAGATGATCGCGGTCGGTACCGCGGGTTCAAGGTGCTTGAAGCGCTTGATGGCCATCGGGTTGAAGCTCGAGACGATGATGCGCTCCGCTCCAAACCTGAAGTCGTGGAGCAGTTTGACCAGCGCCGCCTCCAGGCCGCGATCCTGCGCATCGCCGCTCTTGATCTCGATGTCGAAATATAAATCCTTTCCGAGCTCTTCAAATAGCTCGGAAAGCAGCGGGGCTTTTTCTCCCTTGAACTGGGCACCTTTCCAAGATCCGATGTCCACATCCTGTATCTGAGCCACCGTAGATTCTTCGATGTGCACCGAGGTGCCGGGCGCGACTCGTCCTGTACTGTGGTCGTGTATGACTATCAGTTTGCCGTCGGCTGTCAGGTGAATGTCCAGCTCGACACCGGGAATGCCCTTCGCCTTGGCAAGCCTGAAGGCAGCCATGGTGTTCTCGGGGGCCTCGCTCGACAATCCCCGGTGAGCGAATACGAGCGGCCTGTCCCGCCCTGGAAGTGGTACTAATGTGGACATGATGACTATTCTACCTTTCCTTCTGCCAGTTTTCGCTTGAGCGCCGCCAGTGCGTCCTCGTTGCCGAGAGCGGCGAGTTCCGATTCGGTTTTGGCCGATGGCCCGCCGAGCGCCTCGCCCGTTTCCATCTGCAGCTGTGCCAGGAGCAGGTCGGCATCCACCGACCGCTCCGAGGCCGCCGCCATCGGCAGCTGTTCCTTGATGCGCGCAACCTTCGTGGCAAGCTCGGCGCGTTCGGCGTCGAGCTGAGACTTCCGCGCGCCCAGCTCATCAACCTTGGCCCGCGCCGCCGCCTCGAGTTCGGCCGCGCCCTTGGCCCCGGCAAGCTCCAGCCGCCGCGACCAGACCCCCAGCTCATCGCTGAGCGCCGCGATATCGCGCTCGGCTGCCTTGAGCGCCGTCATGAACTCCAGCGCATAGGCGCGCGCGTCGGCCGCGGATAGACCGCGGATGTCGGTGTCGTCCATCGGCATGGACTTACAGCTTGAACGTGGCGCCCAGGCCTATCTGGTAGCCGCCGTACGAACTGAATGAACCACCCAGACTGTCAGCGAGTCCGAGCATGTAGTCACCCTGGACCTCGGCGAACAACTTCATGTCACGATTGAACAACCATGACACGTATGCGCCGCCCGACACGCCGTAATGGGTAAACCAGGGGTCATCGGTGTTCGAGGCGTAATTCTCTATGAGGCGCACGATCGCGTTGGTCGAACCGGCGACACCTGCGCGGGCGCCAACCTCAAGCCGTCGCATGAACATGCTGTACTGACCACCTATGATCACATTGATCGGCAGCCACATCGTAGAGTCGGTTATCATCTGAATCGCCGCATATGGTCTGACGTTGTAGAAACCCCGGGTCAGCTCTGCCCTGGCACCTACCACGAAGCTTGCGCCCATGCTGGCATCCAGATAGTTGTAGGTGTGTGCATACAGAGCTATGTCGGTTCCAAGCCTCGGAATTTCACGTAGCTGTACATCCTTGACCACGGGAATGCCTGAATACAGGATGGTGCCCTTGGATCTGGTGGTTCCGACATCCTTGATAAGGATCAGACCGACCTCACGCTCGTCGGTAAGGCCTTCGAGCGTATCGCTTGTGATGACAGCGTACTCATCGCCTTTTTTGATGCCCATGTCCTGGCCAAGCTGAATATCTACACCGCCGGATCCGGACGCCAGTACGCGGGTGACATTCTGGAACTGCGATATCTTGCGTATCTCGAACTGCAGTTGCATCGGAATGCCGTTGATAGCGTCCTGTATGGACTTGAACTGGGTTTCGCGGCTGGTGCCCTGCGTCTCTACGTTGGCTATGCCAATCATCGTTCCGCTGGCCACATCGATGAAGCTGACATTGGTCTTGATGCTCGTCTGCCATTCCTTGTTGTTCACAAACTGGCTGTCAAAGCTCGTTACCACCGGAACGGCGATGATGAATGCCCCGACCAGCTTGTTGAAGTCAGCCTCGGTCAGGAAGGCCTCGCCAAACTGATACTTCTCCGGAAGGACAAAGCTGGCTTCCTTCATCTGCTTGAGGATGGTTATGAATTGGTCGACATCGCTGGTGGAGAATCGCTTCTCCATGCCAAAAATGGTAAATCGGCCAAGGTCAAGAAACACACGCTGAATATCGACATCGATGGTGCCCAGCGTCTCCCTGGGTATGTTCCAGCCGTAATAGCCCAGTGAAAAGATGGCTATTTCCTGCTTTTCGCTGACCTTTGGCTGGGCAAAGGCGGGGGTGATCATGGCGGCCAGCAAGAGAGCGGCCAGCACCATCGTCAATGAACGTTTCATGGCTCCTCCTAGAATATCCATAGCACTGTAGAGACGACAGTATAACTCATGGAAATGCCTTTTGCGAGTCCGCGCCGGTGCCTTGCCGCGGCCCATCGATGCGCGCTATCGTTTCACCCATGGCCACAGGATACCTTGCTCTTGATGATGACATAGCCGCGCTCGCGACACCGCCCGGCAGCGGTGCACTTGCCGTTGTACGTACCGCCGGCCCGACGAGCATAGAACGGCTGGCCGCTCTGTTTTCCAGGCCCGATATCCTGCGCGGCACGCTTGGGTATGCCGCCGTTTTTGGCCGCGTAACCAGCCCTGATGGCGCCGCCATTGATGAAGTGATCGCTGTCGTGTTCAGGGCGCCGGCCAGCTACACCGGCCAGGACGGCGTTGACATCATGTGCCACGGCGGCCAGGCCACCGTAGACGGGCTCCTGGCTGCCCTGGATTCCTGTGGCTTCAGGCGTGCGCTTCGCGGAGAGTTCAGCTTCCGGGCTTTCTACAATGGCAAGATGGACCTGACCCGCGCCGAGGCTGTCGCCGACCTGGTCGCGGCACGGACGGCAGCGGCCCGGACCGACGCACTGGCGCGCCTCTCTGGTGGCTTGTCGCGGGAATTGACCGCCATACGCAAGGAGATGATACGACTGGCCGCAGCCTGTGCATTGCGTCTGGACTATGGCGAGGACGAGGCACCCGAGGACATGTCCACTGAACTGCCCGCGATGCGCTCCGCCAGGGCATCGTGCGAGCGTCTGGCAGCCAGTTATGAGGTGGGGCGGCTGCTCCGCGACGGCGCGACCGTGGCGCTCGCGGGCCGTACCAATGCCGGCAAGTCGTCGTTGTTCAACCGCCTGCTCAAGGAGGAGCGCGCCATCGTGTCTCCTGTTCCCGGCACAACGCGCGACTACCTCGAGGCCGAGCTGGATCTGGGTGGATTGCCTGTCAGGCTGGTCGATACGGCCGGCGTGCGCCAGAGCGTCGACCCGGTGGAAGCCGAAGGTGTCCGCCGCTCACTGCTGGTCGCCGGGGGCGCCGACGCCATCATCTACGTCGTCGACGCGACGAGCGGGCTTTCCGCGGAGGATGGAGAGTTCCTGGGCGCCAATCCAGGTTCAGTCGGCGCGTGGAACAAGATTGATGACGACAAGGCTGTGCCTGTGCCGGCTGGCTGGATTGGCGTATCGGCGGTGACCGGAGCCGGCGAGTCGGAGCTTGTCCACGCCATCAGGTACGCGCTTATCGGAGGACCCGACGATATCGCCGGCGCGGGAGTGCCCTCTGGCGTTCGTATCGGCTCCCAGCGCCATCGTGATGCCCTGGTCAGGGCGGCAGCGGCCATCGCCGACGCCGAGGTAGCCATAGAGACGGGCGAACCGGTCGATGTCATAGCAATTGACATAGCCGAGGCGCTCGAGGCGCTTGGGGAGATAACCGGAGAGACGACAAGCGAGGACATCCTCGAGTCTCTATTCTGCAATTTCTGTGTGGGGAAATAGATGGATTACGATATCATAGTCGTCGGCGGCGGACATGCCGGCATCGAAGCGGCGCTCGCGGCCGCCAGGCTTGGTCGCTCCACGCTGCTGATTACCCAGAACCCCGACACTATTGGCCGAATGTCATGCAACCCGGCCATTGGTGGGCTGTCGAAGGGCAATCTGGTACGCGAAGTGGACGCACTTGGCGGAGAGATGGGACTGCTGATAGACGCGACCACGATCCAGTATCGGTTGCTCAACCGCTCCCGTGGACCGGCCGTCCAGGCGCCGCGGGCGCAGGCCGACAAGTCGGCCTACGCCGCCGCCGCGAGGGCTGCCGTCGAGGGGCAGGCGGGGCTGCGCGTGTACATGGATACCGTAGTCGCCATCATCGCGTCGGCCGACGGCGCGCGCGTCGAGGGGGTCGTCACCGAGCGCGGCCACCACATAGGTGCGCGCGCCGTCGTGGTCGCGGCCGGCACTTTTATGGAAGGCCGCATCTTTATCGGTGAATATCGTGCCGGTTCCGGCCGACTCGGCGAATCCGCGGCTATTGGCCTTGGCACGTGGCTTGCGCAAGCGGGCTTTCCTGTCGGCAGGATGAAGACCGGTACGCCGGCCCGGATCAAGGCATCCAGCATCGATTTTGACGCCCTTGAGCTGCAGCACGGCGATCCAGTGCGTGAGCCGTTTTCGTTCGTCAACGACGAGGTTAGCGGTCCCGAGGTGCCATGTCGCGTGACCTGGACCAATGAGCGGACGCATGCCGTCATTCGGGCCAACATCGACCGCTCGCCGCTCTTCTCCGGCGACATCACCGGCAAGGGTCCCCGATACTGTCCCAGCATCGAGGACAAGGTCATGAAGTTCCCGCAGCGCGACCGGCACCAGATTTTCGTGGAGCCGGAAGGTCTCTATACCGACGAGATGTACCTGAACGGCTTGTCATCGTCGTTGCCGGAAGAGGTCCAGGAAGAGTTCATCAGGACAATGGATGGTTTTTCGAATGCCTTCATGGTTCGGCCCGGCTACGCGGTGGAGTACGCGTATGTCGATCCGGTTGATCTCTATGCGAGCCTGGAGTCAAAGCGGATGGCTGGGCTGTATCTGGCAGGGCAGACGAATGGTACGTCGGGATATGAAGAGGCAGCCGCCCAGGGAATCGTCGCCGGCATAAACGCCTCGCTGGCTATCATGAGGGAGCAACCCATAATTCTTTCGCGGTCGGAATCATATATCGGAGTGCTTATTGACGATCTGGTGACCCTCGGCGCCAAGGAGCCATACCGCATGTTTACGAGCCGCGCGGAGCGCCGCCTGTCGCTGCGACACGATACTGCCGACCGCCGGCTTACGCCTATCGGCATGCGCGTGGGGCTTGCCACGCCGGATCGCGCTGAGCGATTCACGCGCAAGACAGCTGCCATGGACGCGATCCGGGAGTTGCTGCGGGTTCGGCGCATAACGCAGGCCGATGCCAGCCGCGATCCGGTATTCGCGCCGCACCTCGGTGAGGAGTTGGCGCGCGCGCTGCGCGACCCGCACATCGCCGAACTGGATGTGAAGGCCATCGAGCCAGGGCTGTCCCCGTATCCCGACCCATGGGTGACGGGAGTGTTGCTTGATCTTCGCTATGAAGGGTATGTAGCCAAGGAAGAACGGCTGTCGGCGCGGCTTGGCAAGCTTGATGGCGTGCGTCTCGCGGCCGACTTCGACTACGCTGGCATCCTGGGGTTGTCTTCCGAATCGGTCGAGAAGCTCATGGCCGCCAGGCCTCTTTCGCTCGGTCAGGCCTCGAGGATACCCGGAGTGCGGCCTTCCGATGTCGCCTTGCTGGCGATTCGGGTGGTCGGGCGCCGGTAGGAGCCTGTCGGACTTGTGAACGCCAATGAAGAACGAAAAACCTCAATGACACGAACGAAGGAACGGAGTACTTCTGTCCAGCGCTTTTTGATCGGGACTCGGCGCTCTGCGGCGCAAAATCGGCTCATCAATCGGGTCATACAGGAAGTATGGCCCTCAATCCTCACCGTTTTTTCACTCGCAGATCACCTTCGCCCGGTCAAAATCATAAGTCCGACAGGCTCCTAATCTTCCTTCTTGATGCCGCAGAGGGCAGCAAGATCGGCCTTTGCCTTGTCCAGGGCATCCTGGTACTGGTCCCGCATCTGGCCTACGTTCTGCTTGTAGAACGCGGCGAAATCCGGGTCCTGCATCGGGTCGATGCGAACGGGGCGGCCCATTCTGGCTGACATTTCCTGCTCTTTTTGCTTGAGCCTCGGGGCATACTGCTTTCTGATGGCCTCTTCGACCCGTTTGGCGTCTTCCAGATACTGCTTGAGGAATCCGCCCAGCTGGTCGAATGTCGCCTGAATACGCTTCTCGCCGAATGGTGTGGTATTAAGCACCTTGATGCCGGCGTTCAGTGGAGCCAGATCGGCATCAGGATTGGCCACGGCGCTGATGGGCAACTGGATCCTGGAGACGAATACCTCAAAGGCTCCCTCGCGCGCGTATTCTTTCTTGTCTTTTGGTATGGAAGAAAACCTTGTCTCGAAATCAACCTCGGCCGGATCGGCAAGATATTCTCCCGCAAGTCGCTTGCCTTCCTGTCTGGCTTCCGTGGCCGCAAGGGCCTTGGGGTCAGCCTTGAGGTCCTTGGTCCGTTCCAGTGCTATCTCGAGAGCGCTCTTGATCATTGCCATAGTTGTCTCCATCCATTGTTGAGTTGAGCCGGCCACTCGTGTCTGCCGTTGGGGCCGGCGCCTTCAGGTCCTTGATCATGATCAGGATCTTGTCCACGATTGATACAGTTATGATCACGCCAACCGCGTATTCCAGACCACTGAACAGCCAGCGCGGCAGATCGGCCAAGTATCGAAGCAATTCTATTGCGTACAGAACCATGGTCGAAGCAACCGTGGCCTTGCCCAGGAACGATGTCCTGGGTGTCACCCGCTTCTTGACTGTCAACACGGCCAGCACCATCAGTCCTTGGCCAACCAGGCGGGATACCAGCAACCACAAGAACCATGACGGTATGATATGAAAATAGTAAAAGACAAAGGTTATGACAAATAGCAGCGCATAGTCGCTCGCCGAGTCCATCATCCTGCCGACCCGGGTCACCTGTTTTTCCTTGCGTGATACGTACCCATCGAGGAAGTCCGTTGCGAATATTATCGCGACCAGCACCACCAGCTGGAATCGTATCGGGTAATCCTTGCTGGCGATGATGATGTAGAGAATGGTCGGCAGCGTACTTACCCTGAAAAGCGTGATGGCGTTGGCCTTGTTGACATGATCGAGCTTGCGGCCCGATGGCTCGATGACAAAATCTCCCCTGAAAACCACGAGCATTGCCATAATCAGGCCATGAAAGGCCACTGACACGACCAGAAATGGCAAGGCATAGGTCTTGAAAAACCCGAATGAAAGTGCATAGGCGGAGAAGATGCCAAACTGGATGATGAGGTACAGAGAAAGTGTGCCTATAAAACTCCGTATCAGAAGCGTATATCGATGGGATTCGCTGTTCTGTTCCTGGATTTGTTCTTTGGCAAGCATATATATCCTTGGCGGTTGCCTGGCGGTCACCCGTGCCCCGCGCATGATACAACTTGACAGTAGCGCTGTCAAATAGCCATACTCCGCGGCATGAATGTCGCTGATGCGCTGACGGCAAGCCGTCTCTTCATGGCCCCTGTTTTCTTCGTTGTATACATGTGGGGTATGGCGATCGGACTGCCTCCAATGGCCGCGGTGATCGTGCTCTGGGCGCTCTTCGTGCTGATCGAGCTTTCGGATTTGCTGGATGGAATGGCCGCCCGGTCAATGAAGACCGTCAGCGCCTTTGGCAAGTTGTTCGATCCCTTTGCCGATGTCTTTGCCAGATTGACATATTTTGCGGGTTTCGCCTTCACGGGGATCATGCCAACCTGGATCTTTCTTATCATCCTCTATAGGGAATTCAGCCAGCTATTCCTGCGGCAGCTCCTCGCGGAGCGCGGTGTCGCGATGGGTGCCCGATCTGGCGGCAAGATCAAGGCCGTGTTCTATATGATCGCGGGTGGCGCCTCGCTTCTTCTGTGGAGCATGCGGGCATTGCGCGTGCTGCCTGCCTATGATGGGACGTTCGGTCTGGTGGTATTCGCCCTGTACTGCGTCGCGGTTACGCTCTCGGTAGGCTCGTTTCTGGACTATATCATGCAGTTCAGGAAGATCGCCGCTCGACACGAATAGAGCATGCGCCCCATCGAGTCGATGACCGCCGCCGAGGCGCGCGGTGTCAGGTTTGTTCTATTCGATATTGACGACACCATCACCGAGTCCGGGAGGCTCTTGCGGCAGTCGTACGATGCGCTGTGGGATCTGTCTGCCGCAGGCCTTGTCGTCATTCCCGTGACAGGCAGGCCCGCCGGATGGTGCGACCTGATAGCCAGGCAATGGCCGGTGTCCGGTGTGGTCGGTGAAAACGGCGCGTTTTCCTTCTATCTGGAAGATGGTTCGCTGCAGCGCCTGCTGCACACCGCGGCACCAGACCCCGATACAGTTCGTGCCCGTCTGACCGATCTTGGCTCGCGTGCGCTCAGGGAATACCCCGGACTGCGTATCGCCAAGGATCAGCCCTATCGCATATTCGATGTGGCGCTCGACTTTGCCGAAGAAGAGCCAAACCTCGGGCTCGAGCTGGCATCGCGCGTCAAACGATTTTGCGAAGCCAATGGAGCGGTGGCCAAGGTAAGCTCGATACATGTCAATGCCTGGTTTGGCGACTATGACAAGCTGTCCATGGCCGAGCAATTCCTATCAAGCCGATTCGGCTTTGATCCGATACTCGATTCGTTGTCTGTATTGTATTTTGGCGACTCTCCGAATGATGAGCCGATGTTCAAGCGTTTCGAATTGTCGTGCGGTGTGGCCAATGTCAAAAATTATGCACAATTGCTCCGGGTCGAGCCGAAATTTGTGACGCAGAGGCCATTTGGTTACGGTTTTGCCGAAGGTGTCGACGTTTTGTTGCGTCTGCGAGCAAATGATTGAATTTGGATGTGAATTCGGTCAAAACGTTGTTGACACGCGCAAAGGCTTTCGGGTAACTTCTGCCTCG
>Ga0307377_10000092_pt1 | contig 128926 bp, 102 predicted proteins | sample TR3MG_FD_202535 | JGI IMG/M metagenome (GOLD analysis project Ga0307377, IMG submission 202535) | Soil microbial communities from Risofladan, Vaasa, Finland - TR-3 | ecosystem: Environmental > Terrestrial > Soil > Coastal area > Acid sulfate soil | place: Finland: Risofladan, Vaasa...
TATACGCTGACCTACTGGTTGCGGACACAGGATGCTACTTTATATCCCAGTGTCATCATCTATCAGTATACGAGTGGTGGTGCGCGAATCGGCCCTGGACTCAGCGCGTATGCCAATGTCGGGGATGGTACTACCGATTGGAGGCTTGTCACGTACCGCTTCCAGACGATGCCCGATGCAGCCACGATCAAGGTGCGGCTCTTCCTGTGGACAAGCACTACCGGTACCTTTTGGTTCGATGACTTTGGCCTCGACCATGGTGCGCCAGCGCGTTATCCCTTTCAGGCTGGTTTTCCAGTGGTTGCTTCCGGTTGGATTCTCTACTCCTCTCCCACCGTTGCGGACATTGATGGTGACGGGGACAACGAACTGCTGGTGAGTGGGGGAAGCGCTGTCCACGGCTGGGATAAGACAGGTGCCAGGTTGCCCGGCTTTCCCCTGACTACAGGGGGGGAATACATCGTCGGCCAGCCAGCGCTGGCCGATCTGGATAGGGATGGAGATCTGGAAATCGTGGCTGGCACTCAAACCCCCGTCTTTAATGGGCCAGGCCGTGTCTTTGTCTGGCATCACACCGGCATTCCCCTGGACGGTTGGCCAAAAAGCGTGGCTTGGAACACCCAGTACTCCAACAATGATTCTCGGGTCAGTTCCGTTGCGCTGGCTGACATTGACGGAGATCGCGACCTGGAGATCCTGGCCGGCACGACGAACAATGCCTCCGGTAATCCTGGATCGAATACTGCGGTGCCCAATCTATACGCCTGGCATGCCGATGGGTCCCTGGTCGCTGGAGAATGGCCTAACTGGCACACGACTTCGGGCATCTTTGGCGCGATTGCCGCCGGCGATCTAAGCGGTGATGGACTGGCCGACGTCATTGTTGGTCGTGATGCTCATTATCTTTATGCCTATGCTTTCGATGGCCACTCTTTACCTGGTTGGCCGATCCAAACATTTGTAGACGGTAATGCCGGCAATTATCGCGCGGACCCCCGTGTGGAGTATAGTGGCGGCGCTCCGACAATGGCCGATCTAGAGGCCGATGGCACGATGGAGTATATCGTGGCCGGCGCTGTGAAAGGCCCCGGCGACGAAGACGTCATTCACAACAGCGGTTTGGCGGTATTGGAACCTGATGGCATACGGCGGCCGGGATGGGAAGTGGTGGCGCTAGGTGACGGCATTCTGGCGTACGAGTATCTGCCGCGGATGGCTCCGGCAGTGGCCGACCTGGACGGCGATGGCCAACTTGAGATTATCGTCGCCACCTACGATGGCTGGATGCGGGCTTACAAGGCAGACAAAACGCTTCTGTGGGCCTTTGACTATACCCAGGATGTGCCCCTTTTCGCCAGTGAACCTGTGATTGGAGACATAGGTGGAGACAGTGCCCTGGAGATCGTCTTCGGTACGTATGTGCCGATGAAGACGGATCGTGATCGAGATGGCCCGGTGGGGGTATGGGGGCTGGAAGCCGATGGAACCGTGATACCGGGCTTTCCCCTGTCCGTCAGCACACCCGGGGTGCGGGCAGCGCCTACGCTGGCCGATTTGGACGGCGATGGAAATCTGGAGATCCTGGTTGCCGCTATAGCCGGTCAGGTCTTCGCGTGGGACACGCCGACCACCTATACCCCGGCCCGGCTGCCCTGGCCGACAGGCCGCCATGACCTGCGTCGCAGCGCGACGTATCAGCGGTTGGGGCCGGACTTTGGTTCGAGCCGCAAGTTCGCCACGCCGTTCGTGGCACGGCAAGGGGATACAGTGGCTTTCACTGTTCAAGTTGTCAGCAATATGCCGGTAACATTCACCATCTGCTTAACGGATACTGTGCCGGCAGGATTGATGTACGTTCCAGGTACACTGACGGCCACGCTAGGGGGTGTCAAAGGCACGACAGGCATGCTGCAATGGCGGGGCGTGCTCTCGGACACATTGGCAGTAACCGTCACATACGATGTTGTTGTCACGACAGCCGCAACGCGGCTCATCAGCAATACGGTCGTCATAGACACGATTACCAGCGGCCTGCTGACCCGCAGCGGGTATGTATATGCCAACGGGTTTTCGACCTATTTGCCATTGATTTTCAAGCCCTGCTGTTTCTGAACGCTGGAAGAAACGCTACAGGCATAATGAACCCTGTAGGGTTAAAGAAAAAACTAGTCCGAGGGAGAAGAGGATGCCAGGTTATCAAAGCGTAGCCATCGTATTGAAGGCGTTCAGTGCAACGCGGGGCACTCGCAGGCTGTATCGCTGGCTGGGCAATCGGGTTGGTCAAGACTGGCGGAAGAAGGAGCAGGCCCTCTTCTATCCAGAACGTGGTATATGGTTAATAGACTGCCTGGCAGAGCTTGGCCTGGCTCTTACCCCCTCTTCTCGTGTCTTGGAAGTGGGGACAGGCTGGATGCATTTCTATGCCATCTTTTTGCGCTTGTTCTCGACGCCTCAGATCACAGTGTTTGACGTCGTGGACAATCGTCAATTGTCCGCATTACAATGGAGGTTTTGCAAGATATCCGAATATCTGGCAACACATTCTTCACTGGACGAAGAGAAGATCAATGCAATCAAAGAGTTGACTCGTCGGATAGCTGCCGTCAGCACTTTCGATGAGCTATACGAGTTGCTGGGTTTCACTTATCGAATTGACCCTGTTGGCGATTTAGGCGGTTTCGAGGAAAATAGCTTCGATCTGGTCTTTAGTTTTGACGTATTGGAGCACGTACAACGCGATATCCTCGGTGATTCAATCGCTGCCTATTATCGGGTGTTAAAGCCCGGTGGGTATTCCATTCATCAAGTGGCCCTGGATGACCATATGGCCCAATACGTCAAGGGTGCTTCTCCCAAGCAATTCCTGTCATATTCTGAGTTTTCGTGGAAATTGCGCTTTGAGAACCGGCTCCAGCACATCAACCGGGTTCCCCATAGTGAATACCTGGCTCTATTTGAAAATTGTGGCTTCGAGCCGGTGCAGGTTTCAGCGTTGAGGGAGCCTGAATCTATCCAAGGCCTGTCTATCGCGAAACAATACCGGAATATGTCACTAGAGGACCTGGAAGCGACTCGCTCCTTTCTGGTACACCGGAAACCAGTCGGCAAATGAGGACAAAGAGAATGCCCAATACACCAAAGGTAGCGTACATTCTGTCCCGTTTCCCATGTCTGACTGAGACATTTATTCTGCGTGAGATGGTCCTGTTGCGCCAGTTGGGCCTGGACGTGCAAATCTTCTCGATGCTGCCGCCACTTCCAACTCCTATACACCGACAGGCCCAAGAGATGATGCCCTACGTGCACTACAGCCCATTCTTGCTTTCCAGCAAGTTGATCCTGGCACAACTCCATTTTCTCTTGCGCTCGCCTATTCGGTATGTTCGTGCATTGTTTAGAGCTGTCTGGCAGACTTACCGGGAACGTTCGGTATTGATGCGCGTACTGGCCTGGTTCCCCAAGTCTGTGTACTTCGCCAGGCAAATGCAGGATTTGAAGATTGATCACATTCATGCGCATTTTGTGTGGGTGAATGGCATTGCTGCCCAGATCGCTTCTGACTTGACCGGCATCACGTACAGTCTGCATCCGCACGCCTTTGGGTTGTTTATGCGCGACCAGGAAAGCGTGCGGAGACAACTGGAACTAGCCACCGGCATCGTCACAGTCTCCGAATACCACCGCCGATACATCGCCAGGCTATGCCCGCGCTGGTTTCCACAGGATGTCCACGTTGTACACTATGGGCTGGACCCAACAGAATTCACGCCGGCCCCTGTGCCTGCTGAAGAAGACACGGTGCGTATCATTTCGGTCGGTAGCCTGATCGAGAAAAAGGGGCATGAATATCTGATTGACACCTGTGCCGAAATGGCTGAAAAAGAGATTCCATTTCGTTGCGCAATTGTAGGGAATGGCCCACGGCAGAGCACACTCCAGGTACGGATTGATGAGCATGGCTTGCAGGATCGTGTCTCGCTGCTCGGCGCCAAGACCCAAACAGAAGTTAAGGAACTGTACCGCCAAAGTGATATATTCGTGCTGGCCTGTGTGGTCGCCAGGAGTGGAGATCGCGATGGGATGCCCAATGTGCTGCTGGAGGCTATGGCCATGCAACTCCCGGTCGTGACTACGCCGGTTACAGGTATCCCTGAGCTTGTCCTTGATGGAGAGACCGGACTACTTGTACCGGAGCGAGACGTGCACGCGCTGACACAAGCGATCGAACGGTTAATAAACGACACGCCGCTGAGGCATAAACTGGGGCAGCAGGGGCGCCAGGCGGTATTGGCCGGATTTGACATTCATCAGACAGCCGCTCAAATGGCGGCGGTTTTTCAAAGAATCCGTGCACGCTAATCAGCGAGAAGGTGGCCATGAAAAGAGCATATAGTATAGCAATTGGATTTACCGTATATCTGCTCCTCTTGTTCCTGGTGCTCGGACGGCCGGTGGCTGCACAATTCGCCAGCGAGTATGAAACTACATTAGAGGCTATGGGCTACGAAGACGTAACAATCTCTGGCCCCAAGTCTAATACTTATTTTTATCTTAGTTTGCCGGCGGATTGGGAGATATTGGATGGTAGTTACCTCGTTTTGTACCTTGATTACCAGGTTCTCTTGTCTGAAGGAGCTGCGTATCCTTCGGCACCGTTGGACGTGTATTTTAACAATCAGCTTTTGTACACCGAGGAATTGTCCACCCCCGTAACCTGGCAACTGCGCGTAGATCTCTCTCCAGATTATTTTCGTCTGTCTGAAGACCCGCGCTCAAATTCTATACAGATATCCTTCAGAGAACCCAGTGATTGTCAATCGGGTCTGCTTAGTTCTGTGACGATTCAGAACGCGTCTATATTGCACCTGGTCTACAGAGAACGTCCGTTGCCGGTTGAGCTTGCCCTTTTCCCTAAGCCCATCTATCAGAGGTGGGCACTTGAGCCCAGCCATGTGCGCTTTGTACTGCCCGATGAATTTGATGAAACCGACATCAGTACTGCGGCGGTCATTGCGGCACGACTTGGGCAACTGACCTCTCATCGCTTGCCTATCAGTGTGACATTGGTATCTGAGCAACCTGCTTATGCATTCCCAGGAGAGCATCTGATTGTAATAGGAAGGCCGGACAAGAACCCGGTGATTGGACAATTGGAGTTGCCTGTACCGCTGGCCGAACGGCGTTTGGAGTTGCGCAGCCAGATGCCCATGACCGTCTCTCCCGGCTCTGTTTTCAGTTATACGCTATCTGTCGAGAACACAACCTCGCTTAGTCAGCAACTGGTTGTAGAAGATCGTTTTTCGCCTGCCAGTGCCAGGTTTGTGGAATGTGGAGCATCCTGTGAGCGTGCTGCCTTGGGCAAGATCCGCTGGGATGTTGGCTCGCTTGCACCAGGACAGGCGACGTCAACGACGGTGACGTTACAAGTATTGCCTGCGATTGCGCTGGATGCATTTGTAAGGCATACCGCTACCCTGTTCGATTCAGGGGGGGAAATTCTCAATGTGGATACACTCACGGCTCACATTGGTGAAAAACCAAGTAGCCGCCTGGTCGCTTCTTCGCAGCAGAAATCCACCAGATTCTTCGTCCACGGATCACAGGCTGTCTCAGAGGATGCAGGGGTGATCCAGGAAACAGTCTCTCCCTGGAGCACACGCCACGTGGTTGTGGTGGTGACCGGATTGAGCGACGAAGGATTGCTCAATGCCGCACGGGGGTTGAACCCTGGCAATCACTTTCCAGGCATATCGGGGAAGATGGCCATCGTGGAGGGCATGCACCCCTTATCGCTCTCTGTTTCTGCGCTGCCACGGGATATCACCTTTGACCTATTAGGTTACGCGAATGCAGAGTTGAATGTACTTGAACTGGTAAAAAAAGAATACTTGTTTGACTTTCCGGCAGGAATGACTTTGGGTGAGGGCTCCCATCTTGCCTTACATTTTGCTCATGGTGCGATTGTATCTACGGTCGGAGGAGGAATCAAAGTCACTTTGAACGATGTTCCTGTAGATAGCGTCTATCTCGATGGCAGCAATCTTAGCGATGCGTGGCTGCATATCCCTTTGAGCAGAATGGCTATTCGGTCCGGTTTGAACCGCATCAACATTCAGACTACTGTAGATGTCGTTGACCGGTGCATAGTGAATGTAAATAACCCCTATTGGCTTGAGATCTATGCAGATTCCTTCCTGCACTTTGAGTACCAACCGGCCCGAACGACTTTTGATCTTAGCAGATTCCCTTATCCTTTCAACGGGCCGGGAGAGATGGACAACGTTCTTTTTGCCTTGCCCGGTGATCCGAGCCTGATGGAAATTGAAGGGCTGCTGCGCATCGCATCCTTGCTGGGGAGTGGTTCGGAGGATAAAGAATTCATATTCCGGGTTACATTCGGCGGAGACCCTGCTTCAATTTCTCTGTCAGGTTCTCATATCGTAGCCATCGGTTTGCCCACGCTGAACCCGCTCATCCACGGCGCCAATGCCTATCTGCCTCAGCCTTTTGTGCCGGATAGTGACGATATCTACCAGAGTATAGATGGTCCAGTCTATGGTATCCCGCCTGGTACCGGCCTGGGGCTGGTGGAGGAACTGGTTTCGCCCTGGGACAGTGAGGAGAAGCACGCCCTGGTGGCTGCCACAGGGACGACTGAGGAAGGTGTCCACTGGGCGTTGTCTGCGCTCTCCGAACCGGCGGACGAGTTGAGGGGAAATGTGGTGCTGGCACGGGGTGACAAGGTATACAGCACGGACACACGTCCTGTCGTCGTTGAGGAAGTGTTCAGCATGACGGTGTCTCTGACCCCCACTCCAGCAGAAACACCTGTCGGAGCCGCCGTCGAAACACCAATACCGCCAGAGGTGTCAGGGCAGCTACCTCAAACGCCAACATCGCACCAGATATCTGAGCAGGCCGTGCCGGGTATCCTGCTTACAAGGGAGCACGGGGAATCCGTGAGTGTCTATTCGTCCCGACCGAAGTGGTTGTTTCTCTTGCTCATGGTCGGTGTGTTGACTGTTGTGGGTTCAATCGTTCTGGCGGTTCGAAAAGCACGCTTGTGAAGTCTTTCCCAGGGAGGCATTAACCATGAGTGACAAGCCGAACAACTCAGCGAGCACCAGGCCAGTTGCTCGCACGTCTATGGCGATTCATGCTAGTATCCAAGATATCTCGGTAGATCTTACCTGGGTAGATATGTTAAAGGGGATTGCGATTGTCGGTGTGTTTCTCGATAATAGATCGTATTATATGTACCTGATACACTGTCCCATTATGATGTTTCTAATAGGGCCACCGCTCAGAATGCCCACCGATCCAATTGTTGTCATCGCGCTTGGTGTTGTCTATCTGGTTGTTATATTCTTATTGTGCGGTTTTATCTCTCGACCTATCGAAAAGCTTAGTTCTTGGGCATATCGCAAGTACGCGGGATTTGAGGCAAGAAAGGATTGATTCTATGTCTAATCCCGTGGAAATAGCCGTCAAGGGCAAAGGGTTGTCCAATCTGCTCAAGCGTTCTCTGGCTATTGGCAGGCGCTATGGAGTTACGCCGTCCAGGATGGAGCACGCGCTGGGTAGATTTGCCCAGGTGTTGGAGGACTTTGACTGTAAGGCCACTTTCCCGCTGACCGCCTGGACGCTGGCGCGAAGCGGGGGCAGGCTGGAGAAGTATCAAGAGAGGGACATTGAATTTGCGATCCACGGTTATTACCACGTGGACTATTCTCAGCTTTCGTTGGATCAACAACTTGCGCACGCGGGCAAAGCGCGCCGGGCGTTTGATGCCCACCACCTGAGCTGCAAGGGTTTCCGCGCCCCTTATTTGCGTTATAATCAGGATACCCTCCTGGCTCTGGATAAGCTTAACTTCAGCTACGACAGCAGTCAAGCCGTGGCTTGGGACGTCGTGGATGGTTTGGAGACAGAGGCTTACCATCGCGTCCTGGACTTTTACCGTGCCAGGTCGGCTGAAGCCTATGTTTCTGTGCCCAGGTTGGTCATGGAGGATGGCCTGGTGCAGATTCCCTATAGTCTGCCGGACGATGAGGCGCTGGTGGAGCGTTTGAGGTTAAGCGGTGCGAAAACAAAGGGCGCAGTGTGGGTGGAAATATTGCGGCGTGTTCACGAACTAGGGGAGTTGTTTGTATTGGGCCTCCATCCAGAGCGGATTGCTCTTTGTGAGGAGGCGCTCCGGACCGTCTTGGCTGAGGCGCGCTCCCTGTCCCCGCCTGTGTGGATCGCCCGGCTGGATGAGATCGCCGACTGGTGGCGCGGGCGTGCTGCCGCGACGTATCAGGTAACGAGATTAGCTGCAGGTACTTTTCGGCTGACCGTGGATGGGCCTCCCGGCGTGACCGTGCTGAGTCGGCGGATCGAGGGCGAGGCGCCGACTGAGCCCTGGTTTGGGCATGATCGACGCGTGTTGGGCACCGAGCTTACATTTCGATGTGACAAATTGCCCTTTATCGGCATCTCACCCCGTAGCTCCCCTGCTCTGGTTAGTTTCTTGCAGCAGCAAGGTTACCTGATTGTGCAGGACGTTGATGTTCAAGCTTCTGAATGTGCGCTCTATCTTCAGCGGGGGGATTTCGTGATCGGAAATGAACGCGCATTGCTGAGACGGATAGAGGAAGGGACCTGGCCGTTACTACGTTTAGCTCGCTGGCCTGATGGTGCGCGGAGTGCCCTATGTATTACCGGTGATATAGATGCACTTACGCTGTGGGACTATGTACTACGTGTGTTCAGTAGCTGATCAAACTGGCCCTTACGGCATGATTGAGCCGACAAGTGTAAAGTGGGTCGCTCTTGTGAAGCGGCTGGGTAGTCAGTGTGTAGTCGGTTGGCTGGAGAAAGTATGAGAATCGTTCGACAGTTGGACGAGCGTTTGTGGCGCGAGTTCGTGGATCAGCATCCCCAGGGCAACGTGTTTCACACGCCGGAGATGTTTCAGGTGTTCGCGCGTGCTGAAGGGCATCACCCTACCCTGTGGGCCGCTGTTGGCAACGATGGGCACGTATTAGCTCTCTTACTACCTGTAAATGTCACATTGTGGAACGGACTGCTGCGCCGTTTCACCACGCGAGCTGTCGTTTACGGCAGTGTGCTCTGCGCTCCTGGTGCGGAAGGACAGGAGGCATTGGCCAAGTTATTGCATACTTACAAACATGAAGTGAAGGGAGGTCCTCTTTTCACCGAGTTGCGCAATCTGTCTGATTTGAGCGCTGTTCAGCCAGTTCTGCAGGACAGCGGTTTTGGTCACGAGGGGCACTTGAATTTCCTTATCGATCTTGAAAGACCGACGGAGGAGATATGGAGCAGCGTAGACGGCAACGTCAGGACCAACGTCAGAAAAGCGCGCCGAAAGGGGGTTGTGGTTGAAGAAGTCAGCTCATTGGATGAAGTGCCGGCCGCTTATGCAGTGCTGGCAAGCGTTTATGAGCATATTCAGGTACCCCTGGCTCCCCTTTCTCTGTTTGAGGCTGCTTTCGAGGTTCTGCACCCTCGGGGTATGATTAAGCTCTTTAAAGCTTGTGTGGAGGATACCTGCAATGTTTGCATTGGGGTTGCCATCCGTTTGCTCTACAAGGACGTGATCTATGCTTGGTACGCCGGCACTATCAGGGATTATGCCAAGGATAAGGCCAATGATCTGCTTAACTGGCACGTCCTGGAGTGGGGGGCTCGGAATGGCTTCAAGTGTTTTGATTTTGGCGGTGCTGGCAAGCCCGACCAGGACTATGGACCTCGTGGGTTCAAGGCCAAGTTCAACGGTACGCTGGTCAACTATGGTCGCAATATCTGTGTCCATCATCCACTCCGCCTCCGCTTCAGCGAGTGGGGATACCAGGTGTACCGTCGCTACCTCATGGGGGGCACGTAATGAACGCATTCTATCTGTTGTATGAACTCTTGGCAGTGCTCCGTCGAAAGCGGTGGTCGGCCAGCCGATTGGCCGAGTATCAAGCGGTACGCTTGCGTGAGATCGTGCATCACGCTTACAATTCCGTGCCATACTATCACAAACTGTTTGACGAGGCCGGCGTCCGGCCCGACGACATTCGCTCGCCGGCCGATTTGAGCCATATTCCCATCACGACCAAGGCCGCTATGCAGAGCGTGCCAACTGAGGCGTTGTTGGCTAGCAACCTCGACCCCAGTGCTTTCGTCAAAGAGCTCACCAGCGGCTCCACGGGCCGGCCTTTCACGATCCAACACACCCAGCGCGAGCGGATTCGAAAGTCGGCCATATACATGCGCACGTACTTGCAGGCGGGCTTGCGTCTCACCGACCGGCAGGTGTGTGTCACCGAGGATCGCGGTCATGGCGGATACCGTCACTGGCTGCGGGCTCTGGAGGACTTGATCACCGAGAAGCGCGGCCAAGAGGAAGAGGGACGCCGGCGTGGGCTGCGGTCCCTCGTCGGCGGCCGGGCATACGTACCCGTGTACGATAGCGTGGACATCCAGATCGATGAGCTCTGTCGCTTGCAGCCTGATTTCCTGCTGGGCTATCCCTCGGCACTGGGGCCAATAGCGGAGGCGGTGAAGGCGCGGGATGAACGCCGCATCCGGCCGCGGGTGGTATGCACGTCGGCCGAGGTGTTGAATCGCGACACGCGCCAGGTCATCGAGTCTGCCTTTGGCTTGCCCGTGCTCGATCTGTACAGCAGCGTCGAGTTCGGAAACGTGGCCTGGCAGTGTCGTGACTGTGGTGCGATGCATATCAATGCGGATGCGCTCATCGTCGAGGTGGTGCGTGAAGATGGAACCAATGCAGCCCCCGGCGAAATCGGCACCCTGGTGTGTACGGACTTCGATTCACACGCCATGCCGTTTATCCGCTACGCTGTGGGGGACCTGGGTATGCTCACAGATGAATCCGGGGAGTGCGATTGTGCCTTTCCCACGATGGGCCCGATAGAGGGTCGCCTGGTGGATCGGATCAAGCGGCCTGATGGTGGAGCTATCTCACCCTATCAATTCACGTGTAGCCTCGAGCGCGTTCAGGGCGTGGCGCAGTATCAGGTGAGCCAGGAAACTTTGGAGAAAGTCACGGTTCGCCTGGTGCCGGGGCGTGGTTTCGTCGAGCCCGATGCGACCGACGAAATGTTGGCCCGATGCCGAGAAATTCTGGGCAATGACATGGGTGTGACTATGCAAGTCGTTGATTCGATTCCGCGTGATCCCTCTGGAAAGTTCCGTGTCATCAAGTCAGAACTATGACGATGTGCCGGGAAAAAGACTGTTCTGGCCGGTCTTCTGACTCTGTACTTGTCGTATAGGACAAGTGCCGTGCCAGTACGAGAGAGTGGAGTGCTTGAACAAATGACAGAATCGAAATCGGTCAATCGTAAACGCCACTGTATGGTCGTTCATAATCACTATCCTCGAGGCGAAACTCGCGTCCAGCGAGAGGCTGAGGCATTGGTCAGGCATGGCTATGAAGTAGATCTCCTTTGTCTGCGCGGAAAGACTGAGATAGCCACTGAGGTCTGCAACGGCGTGCGGGTGATCAGGCTGCCGGTACGTTATAGGAACTATGGGTGGGTCGGCGGAAAGTTTTTGGAGTATCTGCGATTTCTTCTATTGGCTATGGTCAAATTAGCACAACTGCACTTGCAGCGGCCCTATGGCACTGTGCAGTTGCATAATTTGCCCGATTTTCTCGTCTTCGCGGCCTGGGTCCCCAGGCTCTCTGGTGCCGGGGTCATCTTGGACCTCCATGACCTGATGCCCGAGTTTTACCGGGCCCGCTTTACAGGTGACGGTAATAGCCTGCCAGTGCGTTTGCTTTATCTACAGGAAAAGCTTGCCTGTCGCTTCGCCGACCACGTAATCACGGTGAGCGAGCATTGGCGACGGGATCTGATTGAGCGAGGTGTGCCTGCGCACAAATGCAGCGTGGTGATGAACGTGGCTGACGACAATGTCTTCCGTCCGCTAAGGGACGGTCGTCCACGGTGGCCTGACGATTCTGACTTGCGGATGATCTATCATGGTACGCTCGTTGACCGGTATGGGCTGGATGTGGCCATTCGGGCGGTGGATCAAGTGAGGGATGACTGCCCCAATATTCATCTTACTATTCTAGGGAGGGGGAGCCACGTACCCACATTGGCCCGGCTCATTCAGGAACTTGATCTGGGGCAACACGTCGTCCTGCGTGAAGAGATACGTCCGGTGGAAGAGCTTCCAGCGATCATTGGGGCCGCTGACATTGGCATTGTTCCTTACCGAGACGATGTGTTTACGGATGCATTGCTCCCCACGAAGTTGATGGAATACGCGGCCCTCGGTCTACCTGCTATTGCTGCACGGACCACGGCTATCGAGGCTTGTTTCAGTGGTACGATGGTCGAGTTCTTTGAGCCGGGCGATGTGGACGATCTCGCGCGCTGCATTCGCTTGCTATACAATGATTCGGAGCGACTGGCGGAATTGCGAGAGGGAAGCGAAAAGTTCAATCAACGGTACAGTTGGCCCCGTATTAGTGCCGAGTATGTGGCTCTCGTGGATCGGCTGGGTAGTTGGTAGTGGTGTAATCCTTGATGGCTCAAGGTAGACTGGTTGTGCAATAACTATACCCATCACTTGGCTTCGTGTATATTTGTGAGGAGGTTTGGCAATGAGAAAGGCAATGGAGAAGAAGTTGTCTGTTCTGATTCTGGATGCAGAGGTACCAGTTGCCCTAAGCGTAGTACGTTGCTTGGCACAGTGCTCGAATTTCAAGCTGCACCTTCTATCGAGCAGACGTTGGAATCAGTGCCGTTTCTCTCGTCACCATGATTCGCACGTGGTTAGATCAACAATGGTTGATTATGAAGAGTACTTCAAGGCTACGGTTGAGATTGTCAAACGCTTTGATATAGATGTCATTCTACCCGTCACTATTGGGGGAATCGAGTTTGTGTCTGCGAAGTATCAATCTCTCTCCGAGTTTGCCGCCTTGCCTTCCTTGCCCAGTCAGCAGTCCTTCAGAATAGCTGGTAACAAATGGTTACTGACCGAGATTGCTCGCAACCATCACATCCCAGTCCCAAAGTCCGTCTTTGTCACACTAGATTCGACTTTTTATCAACAACTCTCCAGTCTTGAATACCCTGTACTCCTCAAGCCGACCGTGGAAGCGGGTGGTCGGGGGATACGCCGATTCGAAAATCCATCCGATTTGAAAAGATTCTTGGAAGAGCAAGACGAGGATCTAGTCAGAAGTAGATACTTGGTCCAGGACTATTTGCCTGGATCAACGTTGGGGCTAAATGTTCTGTGTCGCGAGGGGGAGATTCTGGCTTTTACTATGCAGAAATACCTTGTCGCCAAAGATTTTGAACCTCCGACGGCCATCCAGTTTATCGAACGGGAAGACATGCTGGAATACGGACGGAAACTGGTTTCAGCCCTCAACTGGAGCGGTGTTGCTAACATAGATATGCGGTACGACAGGAGAAACGGGCAGGTCAGACTTCTTGAAGTGAATCCGCGGTTTTGGGCTACCTTGCTTGGTTCATTGGTGGTTGGCGTGAATTTTCCTTACTTAAGCTGTCTGGAAGCTCTAAAACTCCCGTTTCCTGTGCCACAGTATGAACTTGGTATGTATGTTCGGATGGGAACAACGGTCAAGGAATCCCTACGTCGGCTTTTCGGCAGGAGCAACTTAGATGGGTTCGCTTTCGGGGAAACCGATCTCAGATTCTTCTTTGCCGACCCTATGCCCGAGATAGTGGATTATGCAGCGCGAGGGGTACGTCGTTGCTATGAGTGGCGGCTTGTTCCTCCAAGAGCATTCAAACCTGTGGAAGGGTTCCTGGCTGATTGGTTTCCTCTAGAATACTCACAGCCACCAGAGAAATCAAGGAGGGTTGCATAATGTCATTTCTGCGCCGACAAGCGATTAGATTGTATGAACGGTTTAGTGGACGTCACGTTATGGCACGCCTGGCCGAGTTGGATCGAAATCAGTGGCTTAGTCGTGAGGAGTTGCTGGCTTGTCAGCAAGACAAACTATACCGTGTACTCAAGTACGCTTATATCTATGTCCCTTACTATCAGCGCACATTCGACCAGGTTGGCTTTCAGCCTGACGACATACTGACCGATCCAGCCGCTTTCCAAAAGATCCCGACGATATCGAAGGCGGTTGTCAACGATAACTTTGACGACCTGGTCACAACTGATCCCAGCCGGCAGAGTGAACTGGCCCAGAACTCGACCGGGGGGTCAACCGGACATCCTCTCGTCTTTATACAGGACCATAATTTCCGTGATTATGTCATGGCCGGTGTTCATTGGCATATAGGGTACACCGGTTGGAAATTCGGCGAGTGCCATGCTTACCTGTGGGGGGCTGATTATGAAGCGATCACCCAAAGAACCGTCCGTGCCCGCTTAATGGATTGGAGCCTAAATCGCTTCGTGTGCAATGCTATGACGCTGAGCGAGGAAAGCATGATGGACTTTGTCCGAAAGATTCGACGGAGGCATCCAAGAGTGCTGGAGGGATATTCCTCGGCCCTGGAGCGGTTCGCCAAATTCGTGCAAGCACACGATCTGGACGACGTCAAGTTTTCGGGCATCATCTCGACGGCAGAGGTACTCTACCCAAGACAACGCGAGCTTCTTGAGCGTACCTTTGGCTGTGACGTGCTGGATAGATACGCGACTCGAGAATTAGGAGGCATTGCGTGTGAGTGTCTGGAACATAAGGGACTGCACATAGGCGTAGGGGAGGTCTACGTCGAGGTATTGCGTGATGGGGTTCCCGTGCCGGTCGGAGAAGAAGGCGATATCGTCGTTACGAACCTCAATAACTATGGAATGCCTTTCATCCGCTATCATACCGAAGACGTGGGACAACTAAGCGATACAGTGTGCCCTTGCGGCCGTGGTTTGCCAATGATGGAAGTTGTACACGGGCGATCGAGCGACATGCTCATGACCAAAGACGGTCGTATGATCCATCCCGCGTTTTGGACCCATACGTTTTTCGACATGCCTGAGGTGGAACAATTCCAGATCACTCAGAAATCGTATGGTCACATCGCCGTTTCTCTTGTGGAGCGAGAGAAACTGCGACCAGATCAGTTGGCGTCCCTCGAGCGACACATCAAACACACAATGGGATCGGACGTCAACGTGGAGTTCGAGTTTCTCGATGTCATTCCACCAAGGCCTTCGGGCAAATACCGGTTCGTCATCTGTGAGATTGAGTAGCACTCGCATCTCATAGTACATGTGGTGATTGCAGTCTTATCCAGGCTTGTGATGGCTTGTCAAATCCGCCGCTAAACGGTTGGATTGCCAGATCCGGGCAAAGCAAAGTGTGGCTTTTGCCCCCATGTCGCTTAACGGTCTTGTTAAGGGAGGACTGATGAACACAGATCGAACAAACGCATTCGGTGACTTTACGATATTTGGCTTCACAAAGAACCCAGAGAGCTTCTTGCGGCGCAAATTGCCCGATCGTCTGGGCATTACGCCCCGGGTCATTGACTATGGCACTGCCGGTCATTTCTTTTTCCACACAACGTATGGTGATGTAGCGGAAACGGAAGAAGCCATTGCTCTAAGACTGGGCCTTCTGCACTCATCGCAACGCACGCCAATTTCGGCACAGCGGTTGCTCGATCAGAAGCTGATTAGTCCCAGCTCTGTCAATGCAGACGCGCTGCGCGGAAGTGCACTGGTGGCCTGTTTTAGCAAGACAGAGCCGGCGTTCTCTGTCTACAAAACGGTCATGTCTATGCCGCAACTGTACTTCTCTGAACTCGACGAAGGGTTGCTCTGTACAGACGGCCCTCGACCGCATCTCGCTCTGCTCGATCAGGTAGCAGTCAATGAAGAAGCCGTCGTCCAGCATTTTCTCTTTCGATTCGTCCTGGGACGACATACACACTACAAGGGCATCAAACGACTTCTGTCGGGTGAGTTGTTCCTATGGAACGATGGCAACATAACCACTCACGTCTTGCGGGACTATCGCCCGGACCCAGACGGACCATCATTTGATCGCGCCGATGCCCATGCGATTGGCAGACTATACGAGGAAATAAAAAGCGTGATGGGGGCGTATATCGGTGATGTTGAGGAAACCGGTTATGACTTTGGCAACATGATATCGGGTGGAGTCGACTCGACGGTCACGCAGTTGGCTATCAACGAGTACGTGCCTTTGCCAGAGCAGTGCAAGACCTTCAGCTATGTGATGCAGACGTCGAGGTTTAATTTTGAGGTGGAGTACGCCAGAGAAGCTAGCCAGCTTCTAAATACGGCACATACGTTCTTCACTATCACACCAGAAGCGTATCCTGACTTACTAGTAGAAACCATAGAAACCATCGGTTATCCCACACCCAACGAGGCATACGCCTGCAAGTTAGGCCTGGCCAAGTTCATAGAGGAGAATTTCCCAAACGTCCGTTTCTTCTTTCCGGCAAATGGCGCTGATTCGTCCCACGGAACTGCTACAGCTCGCAAAGTCGCTATCTTGGAAGCGACTCGTCGTATTCCGGGGGCGGGTCTGGCCCTGAAGTCGCTCGCAGCCTTGATCAACCCTCTGGCAGCCAGAAAGGCCTATGGACTTCGCGAGGTAGCCGGCATGTTGTCCGAGTTGAACAACCCGCACTCTTATAAAATCCCGGTCAACATAGTATCTGTGTATTCAGATATTGAAACTGCCCGCCGCTGTTTCGGCGACGAAGCTCTTAAGAAGGCTTTTGAATACAGACGCTACCTGGAAGCTCTCTATCTAGATAGCGACCATCACATAGAGAAAACTCTGATGGTGGGGATGGTAACCGACGCTTACGAGTGTGGTGTTATCACCAATCATATACATCTCGCCCATAGAAGCGAGCAAATCTACCCTTTTATGGATGAGGATATCGTGGGCATCGGTCTTGCCTTCGATCCAGACATCAGATTTCTAAAGGGCTGGCAGGTCAAGCCTTTGCTGAAAGGCATCCTGGAGCAAAAGTCCCTTTTAAGCATCGCCAAGAAGCCAAAGGGGCCATCGGTATTCACTGAAGATCTCTTTGACTGGATGAAAAATGGTCCCCTGCGCGACATGGTGCTCGCCATAGAGCGCCCGGGCTTCTTGAGCAAATCAGATTTTGAAAAACTACTGGCAGTCCCAGATTGGTGCCTTTTTGGTGAGCCAAATTGGTTCCTGTGGAACTTGCTGACATTTGACATCTTTCAGAAGCGCGTGATCCGAACTGTCAATACTTGGTAGTTGTTCGAAAAAAATTAATCATTTTGATACTTTTTTGCCACCCGTGTCCGATACAATGTGATACGTGTGGTATGATGTGTTTGGCTCTCAGGTGATCACGTATGACCGACTTGCCAAAAGGAGGACTTGAGGTGATAAGATGGCGTTTTGTCTCGCTTTTCTTGGCTTTCGTTCTTCTGACTCCTACGTTTCTCGCCCCCTCAGTCCCAGCGTACGCCCAGGACTGGGGCGACTTCTCTGCGGACGTTGATGGCGATGGACTACCAAACGTCATTGAGCAAGAAGGCTGGTACAATGATGCTGGTGGTCCTTACTACACGAATGCCCGAGACGCCGATACGGACGGCGATGGGCTCACGGATGGCGAGGAAAAGTTATACGGGACCGATCCTTCCTCCGGGCAAAGCCCCGGCCTCTATGTGAAGTATGAGGACCATCTGCAGACCAGGGAGTATTTCTGCTGGCAGCGTTTCGGGAATAACTACATCGCCCTGCCTTACCCTTCAAACCGGGACGCGGTTGTCGTGCGCCGAGGTACGACCTTCCATGTGGGAGGACCGGCGGACGCCTCCATCGAGATTGAAAAGAGCATTAGTGGACTCACCACGTTGACCCCGGAGTGGGACCAGTGTGCCGGGGGGTGGAAGGTCTACGTCCCCTCAGGGGGAACTGTGGGCATTTACACCATCACTGTAGAGGACGGCGCCTGGAGCGAGAGCCTGAATCTGTACGTCATCTTCGACCTGCCCAGTGGCCAGAGCGACGATTTCATCAGCGCTTATGTATACACCGAAAGTCCTCAGAACAGAGCGAGCGATGGCGATTCCAGAACTGATGTCTCGCTCGCTTACGCTGAGGGAAATGACGATGCAACCCCACCACCGCGTGAGTACACAAATAATCACTATGCGTGGATTCCACAAGGGGAGTGGGTGAACCACGGCTATGTATGGGGTTTTAATAACCAGCATTACGAGAGGTGGATAGTCAAAGATCACGTTATGCCGTACATCAACGGTCTGACCAGCCGGCAGACCGCTGCCAACGCGCTGGGCGATCATATCGATCGCGTGACGTGTTTGGATTGGCCTCGAACACTTTACAATTCGTGGCAGGTACTGCACCCGTTGAGCTATCCTCCTTACAACGCTATGAACCAATGCTCGAACGTCGCGGCGGCGCTGACCGCTTTTCACCGTGCGGCCGGTATTCCCTCCCGTCCCGTGTTTACCGACTGGAGACACGGCACGTTCGACCACTCCACGGAGGTGTGGGTGGGGTCGTGGAGAGTCATGCGGGGTGCCACAAACGAGCATGGACTATGTGCGACAAATCCGAACGTGTCAAGGGGCTACAGACCGCTATCAGACCCACGTGGCTGGTATTACGGGCAGGGTGTGTATGCGGCCGGTGAGGACTGGCCGTGGAACGGGTTAGGTGGTTTCAGTACCTACGGGGACAAGTTCCGCCAGAACAGTTGGGACTCCGGCGTCATTGTCAAGTATGCCTGGTGGGAGACCCGCTTCAGGGCCTATTGGGGAACCTCCTCGGAGCCGAGGGTCATCGGGACGCCTCCCCAGGACTGGCCCAATAATATCCCCGCGCCGCCCTCGGTTGACTTCGACGGCGACCCCGTCGTGGGCGTGCCGCCGCTGACGGTGCAATTCGACGGTCAGTATTCGGGGCACATCCGCACGCAGGAGTGGGAATTTGGGGACACCGGCACCAGCGGCGCCGGGGACCCCGATCACACGTACTACGACGTGGGGCGATTCACCGTGTCGCTGACGGCCCAGGGCGCCGGTGGCACCACCACCGAGGAAAAGCCCAACTACATCCGAGTCTATGAGCCGGTGAACGCAGAGTTCACCGCTTCCCCCACTTCGGGCGATGCCCCGTTGACTGTGGGATTCACCAACAACTCCACCGGAGACGTGGGCAGTTGTCTGTGGGAGTTCGGGGACCTCAGTACCAGTACCAACTGCAATCCTGATCCTCACACCTACATGACGGAAGTAGATCGCGACTACACGGTGCAGTTGACAGTGCAGGGCCTCGGCGGTGATTCTGATCACAGAATAAGGACGGACTACATCCACGTCAACGCCGCGGTCCTCGCTGCCTCGCTGGTCGGTTCCGCCGATGGGCCGGTGGAGGACGAGGAAGCTCCTGCGGTCGCCTCGGAGGCTGGCGCGCCGGAGTCCTTGGTCTACCTGCCCGTCGTCTTTAAGGAGGGGATCCCTGCCCCGAACGAGGACGAACCTGAGCCAGACGACCCTGGGCCGGGCGTGAACGATCCCGACGCCGTGATCCAGTTCGGTCAGTTGGTCGACGATTACGGCGTGGATCTGGATGGCGACGGTCGCTTCGACGAACTGGTGCTGGAGGTCGAGGTGGACGCCCGGCAGGCAGGCGACTACTGGATCCTGGGCGCCCTGGCCGGCGAGCTCGCCTACGCCCTCGAGGAGGTCCACCTGGAGGAGGGGGGCAACACAGTCGCGCTGCGCTTCGACGGGGACAGCATCTACATGAGCAAGACCGACGGGCCCTACGTGCTGGCGGGCCTGTGGGCGACCGAGGGCGAGAATCCAGGGCCGGCGGAGTTCGCGGACAACGAGCTGGGCTATGCGCGACCCGGTCACCGCACGTCCGCGTACGCGTTCGGCGATTTCGGCGTGGCCGGGGCCACATTGTCGGAAGACTACAGTTATCGCGTGGTCGACACCGACGTGGACGGCCGTGCCGACGCGCTGGTCGTGGAGACCGGTTTGAATATCGAGAGGGCCGGGAACTATACCGTGCGGGGAGCCCTACAGGACGGGCAGGACGACCCGCTGGGCGAGGCTCTCTGGACGGGGTCTGGTTCCAACGTCACGCTGCAGTTTGATGGGCTGAGGGATACGGTCGGCCCGTACAGTCTGTATCTTCACGTGCGCGACGCCGACGGGCAGGTGACCGACGGGATCGTTGAGCCTTACGACCTCGGCGAGCTCTCGGAGCTGAGCGCCAAGGCTATCACGTTGGGTGTTGAGACCGTCACTCCTCCGAATGTGTCTCTGCTCGCTCCTACGTTTGTGATCACCGATGGGTACTCCGACAGCCCCGTGGATGCGGACGGCGACGGGCAGTTCGATCAACTGGTCTTCACGGTCAACGTGGAAGTCGAACCTGGGGAGGGGGGACAAGCGTATCGGGTCGAGGGGTGGTTGATAGATGAGAACGATTCCCTCATCTCCTATGCTATCGGTGACTCTGAGGTGCTCAACGAGGGCATACAGAGCCTCACACTGGTCTTCGACGGCCGTATCATCCACGAGCATGGGGTCGATGGTCGCTATACGCTGGCGGCCCTGAGGGCGCTTGCCGGGGATACGTACAGCGTGCTCGGCGAGGTGGACGTGGCTTACGCGACACCGCCCTACGATCACGACGATTTTGAGGACCCGATTGCTGTGCCGATGGTGGGGGATGTCTTCGAGGACCGTATGGAGACGAAGATGGACTACGTCGCCACGGAGAGCTTCGAAGCCGGCGCTCTCGGTGCGGCCTGGACGACGTCCTCGTCGACCGGCAATGGTCGCATCCAGATGACAGATAGCTATGGAGCAGCCGGGGGCACGTATGCTCTGATGATGGATGACGTCAGCGATGGGGGCTACACGCTAAACCAGGCGACTTGGACCGTGGATCTGTCCGGTGTAGCTGAGGCTTCTCTGGTGTTCTGGCACGCGGAGTGGAACGACGAGGAACACGGGTTTAGCGGGCCATTTACCGGCAGCTACAACGCCGACGGCATCGCCATCAGCGACGATGGGACTAACTGGCATCCGGTCTTCGATGCGCCCAATCAGGAGGCGGGGGTTTGGCGGCAGCACATCATTGACCTGACGGCTGAGGCTGCTGCAGCGGGTATGACGCTGGGGCCCGGCTTCCGGATCAGGTTCCAGCAGTACGACGATTACCCCCTGGACAGTGATGGGCGCGGCTGGGACGAGATCGTTGTGGTCGAGAGTGCCCCGAGCAACCCGTGGACGTCGGAATCGCCATGGAGTCTAACGGACAGAGTGTGGTATAGCTACTCACACGCCTGGGAAGCCAATGCCACGGGCTCCGAAAGTGGCTCGCTGACTGTCCCAATCGACGTGTCGAACTATGCTGACCCACTTCTGCGGCTTAGAACCTGCTATGCCATGCAGTCTCCCGGCGACGTTGGCTATCTTGAGGTCTCGACGGATGATGGTGTTGGTTGGACCAAGGTGGCCACCTATACGAACTCGATATCCCACTGGTCTACTGAATTCGTGGACCTGAATCGCTTTGATGCAGTTCCAAACTTACACTTGCGCTTCACTGCAAACTCCCAGGATAGGCTGCGCTGGTTCGTGGATGATCTGCGGCTCATTGGTTGGCTGGATAGCGACACCGACGGCCTGAATGACCTCGATGAGAACAGCGCCGGTACCGACCCGCACAACCCGGACACCGACGGAGACGGCATCCTGGATGGCCGGGAAGCCGATTACGGCACCAACCCCCGCAATCCGGACAGCGACGGCGATGGTATACCGGATGGCTGGGAGGTGGACAACGGCCTCGATCCATTGCACGGCAACGACGCCGGCAATGACCCGGATGGTGATGGCCTGACCAACCTCGAGGAGTACCAGCACGGGACCGACCCGCACGACGGGGACAGCGATGACGATGGGCTTGTAGATGGTGACGAGGTGGACGTCCACGGCACGAATCCGAAGGACCCTGACAGCGACGACGATGGGCTTTCGGACGGCGACGAGGTGAACGTCCACGGCACGAATCCGAAGGACCCGGACAGCGACGACGATGGGCTTTCGGACGGCGATGAGGTGAACGTCCACGGCACGAATCCGAAGGACCCGGACAGCGACGACGATGGACTGTCGGACGGCGACGAGGTGAACGTCCACGATACGAATCCGAAGGACCCGGACAGCGACGACGACGGCATGCCGGACGGCTGGGAGGTGGACAATGGCCTCGATCCGTTGGACGGTAGTGACGCGGACGACGACCCGGACGGTGATAGCCTGACCAACGTCGAGGAGTACCAGCACGGGACCGATCCGCACGACGACGACAGCGACGACGACGGGCTCTCCGACAGTGATGAATTGGCAGGCGGCACCGATCCAACCGATCCGGACAGCGACGACGACGGGCTCTTGGACGGCGACGAACTGGACGAGGGTACCGACCCGAACGATCCGGATAGTGACGATGACGGCATGTCGGATGGTTGGGAGGTGGACAACGGCTTTGACCCGCTGGACGGCAGCGACATCGGCGGTGACCCGGACAACGATGGCCTGACCAACCTCGATGAATTCGAGCACGGTACGGACCCGCACAAGGCGGACACCGACGGGGATGGCATCAACGACGGCAAGGAAGTCGAAATCGGCACCGACCCGACCAACCCGGATACGGATGGCGACGGCATCCCCGACGGGAAAGACAAGGAGCCGCTCAAGCCTAACTACTACCGATATTTACCCATCATCGTCTCTGGTTCCAGGCAGCTTTAACAGAGAACCTGGCATCGGCATAGTGGGGGGCAGTGGTACACTGCCCCCCACTTACAGTAGGGTATAGATCGTCATGCCAGATCAAACATCATTGAGGAGCAAAGTTATGGACCAAAAGCCCCCCTTCATTCACCCCACGGCTGACGTTTCCTCCCAGGCTGTCATCGGCCCTGGGTCCAGGATCTGGCACCAGGCCCAGGTACGTGAGGACGCACACCTCGGGGCCAACTGTATCGTGGGCAAAGGGGCCTACATTGACTTGGGCGTCGTCATCGGCGACAATGTCAAGATCCAGAACGGCGTCTACGTCTACCATGGTGTCACGGTCGAGGACGGTGTCTTCCTCGGTCCTGGCGTCATCCTGACCAACGACAAGTTGCCGCGCGCGATCAACCCCGATGGGACACTCAAGGCCGACGCCGATTGGGGAGTGAGCCCCATAGTAATCCGGCGCGGCGCATCCATCGGTGCGGGTGCGGTCGTCCTGCCCGGTGTGACCGTGGGAGAGTTTGCCATGGTGGGGGCAGGGGCCGTCGTCACCCGCGATGTGCCGGCCTATGGCCTGGTGTATGGGAACCCGGCTCGCCTCCACGGCTATGTCTGCCGCTGCGGGCGGCCTCTGAACGAACTAGGAAGCCATCAATGGAAATGCGAGGTCTGCAATGAGTCCTACACCTTCTGATCTGCCCTTCATCCCCATCGCCAAACCGGAACTGGGGGAGGAGGAGAAAGCAGCGGTGATGCGTGTGCTCGACTCGGGCATGGTGGTGCAGGGACCGCGCGTGGCCGAGTTCGAGGCCGGTTTCGCCGAATTGTGCGGCGTCAAGCACGCCGTGGCGGTCGCCTCTGGCACGGCGGCGCTGTGGGTGACCCTGCTGGCCCACGAAATCGGCCCAGGCGACGAAGTGATCACCACGCCCTTCAGTTTCATCGCCTCGTCCAACTGCGCGCTCTTCGTTGGCGCGCGGCCGGTCTTCGTGGACGTCGAACCCGACACCTACCTGATGGATGCCAACGCCATCGAATCCCGGATCACAGAACGCACCCGGGCGATTCTGCCCGTGCACCTCTACGGCCAGCCCTGCGACATGGCTGCCATCATGGAGATCGCCGGCCGGCACAACCTCGTCGTCATCGAGGACGCCTGCCAGGCTCACGGCGCGACCTTCGAAGGCCAACCCGTAGGAAGTTTCGGCACCGGCTGCTTTTCCTTCTATCCCACGAAGAACATGACCACCGGCGAGGGGGGTATCGTCACCACGAACGACGATACTTTGGCCGAACGGCTACGCCTGTTGCGTAACCACGGCCAATCGCAGCGCTACCGGCACGACATCTTGGGCTACCACTTCCGTACCACGGACATCCAGGCTGCCATCGGTCTGGTGCAACTGGACAAGTTGCCGGCCTGGAACGAAAAGCGCATCGCCAATGCCCGCTATCTGAGCGAACGACTGCAGGGTGTGCAGGCTCCCGTCGTGCGCCCCCACCGCCGTCACGTCTTCCACCAGTATACGGTGCGTGTCTCCGGTCATCGGGAACTGCTCCAGAACCGCCTCAAGGAGCAGGGCATTGGCACGGCGATCCACTATCCGTACCCGATCCACCAGCAGCCGGTCTACCAATCGCTGGGGTACCACGACGTGCTGCCCCAGGCTGAAGCAGCCAGCCGAGAGGTACTCTCGTTGCCCATCCACCAGGCCCTTTCCCAATCCGACCTGGGTCGGATCGTGGCGGCTGTCAACGGGTTTCAGGGATCAGGGATCAGGGATCAGGGATAAAGGAGGGCTTGTGGAGACTGTACGCATAGGTGTCATCGGTGCCGGTGTGATGGGGGAGCGACACTGCCGCGTGTGTGCCAACCTGCCCCGCGTAGAACTGGTGGGCGTGGCGGATCTGAACGAGGAACGTGGACGCCAGGTCGCCAGCAGTTACGAGACTATGTATTTTCCCGACCACCAGGCCTTGCTTTCGCAGGTGGACGCGGTCACCATCGCCGCGTCTACGCCCGCTCACTATGCCCTGACCGCCGAGTGCCTGGAACACGGGCTGCACGTCATGGTGGAAAAACCGATCACCGAGACGATTGACCAGGCTCAGCGACTGGTACATGAGGCCGACGAGCGAGGGCGGGTGTTGCAGGTCGGGCACATCGAGCGTTTCAACCCGGCTTTCATCGAACTAGAACACGTGGCTGAAGACATGAAGCTCATCGGGATTACCATGCGTCGTCTAAGTCCCTTCGATACCAGTAACACTGATGTAGATGTCATCCGCGATCTCATGATCCATGACCTGGATTTGGCGGTCAGTCTGGTTGGCCTGGAGATCGAGGGGCTCGACGCTTGGGGACGGTCCATCACTACCGGCACTATAGATCATGCGGTGGCCAACCTCTCATTCAGAAACGGACCGGTTGTCACGCTGTTCGCCTCGCGGGTTACGGAACAGAAAGTCAGGGCCATCGAGGTGATCGCCGATGGAGCCTACGTCGAGGCTGACCTGTTAAACAAGTCCGTCCTTGTGCATCGGCGGACATTTCCCCAATATCTTGACAATCACCATATCACCAAGTATCGCCAGGAAAGCATCATCGAGCGCATCTACGTGCCTATGGCCGAACCCCTGATGTTGGAGCTTCGTCACTTTGTGGACTGTGTGCGCGGGAACTGTTCCAACCTGGTGCCGGGTAGCGATGGTTTGCGCGCACTGCAACTGGCGGAGGCCGTCGTCAGCGAGATATTGGTCAGATGAGGCCTCGCCATGAATCAGTGAGTATGGCTACGAACCGCGTGCTTGGGTAATGAGTGCACAGACGGCGTGTTAAGGCTGTGCTCGTCAATTCCCTCCCGCTTTGACCATCTCCTGTAGACCTGTCTTCGACAGCATCGCCCTGCTACTAGGGCCGCGGAGGTCTCTGGCTGTCTGAGACAGGTCTTGCCTTCCTCTGGAGTTTCGCCGGTTCAGCAAGTAGTACCGCAGTAATGGCGTCAAGGTACTATTGATTTCGAAGTGCCCTTGTGGTATATTCTGCCGCGTGTGAATAAAACATTAAAAAATCCTTAGAATTCACTGTAATGCTAGAGGGTACACTAGGCAGGGCGGGGGACAGAAGACATGAGATGGGAGGAACCGATGTCCCACAAAAGACTGTTTCTTACCCTGATACTTACTGTGTTGTTGAGCGAGTTGAGTACTGTGCCGTTGCTAGCCACTGCAAGCGTTTCCAGTCAAAGTGGAGAAGGAAATGGGCCTGGTCAAGTAGGCTCTATTGACACTACTCCACAAATGGCTGAGGGTAAAACCTATAGGTACTTTTTCCCTGTGATGGGGCGGTCGTCTCCTCCAAGAAACCTGCGGCAGATACGTGCGTTGTGGTCGTGGGCTGGCTATGCAGCCCGCTCAAAGCATGACATAGACGACCTCGTGGCCAAGGTTGATGGTGCTCGTTTGAATGCGATCTTGTTGTTGGTATATACAGGGGGGACGGCGTTTTTTGAGCCAAGCCACGTGAGATTTCCTGATGCCCGTGATCGTCTCCCCAATCGGTCTCCCTTTTCTGAATGGGGGTACAGCGATGCCCTGAGTTATCTATTGGCGATTCGAGATCGGCGACTGGCAGACAGCGATCTGTCCAACGATTTCGAGGTCCATGCGTGGTTCGCTGTTGCTGCGGGAGGCGATTGGAGAGATGGGGAAGGATGGCCGCGTCCCGATAATACTGAGCCCTATATGCTACACTATCTCCATCCAGAGTTCAAGATCAAGCATGGTTGTTATTATTCTGTGGGAGATAGGCGCTGCGTGAGTCATAGATTCTCCGTGGTGCATCAACCCAGGTTCAGGGCTTACATGGCAGACCTCATCGCTGGTCTTGTGGAGGACTATGATGTGGATGGAGTTCACCTGGACTATATCAGGGCTGTAGGAATCTGTTACAACGACGAGTTCCTGGATTACCCGGGGACGGAGTACGATTTTCCCGGGTGCCAGGAGGACTATAAAGCTTGGACTCGGGAAACCTATGGATCCGAGTATAGCCTGTGGCAAGACACCGACGGGAACGGCAACATTCGGGACAGAGGGAGTGGTAGAATCGCTGCCTGGCAGGAGAGAGCAATGGGTCTGCTGGTTGAGGAGATCCACGACAAGGTCAGGTCAGTTCGGCCAGACGTCATCATATCGGCAGCAGTGGGAGCGACCTCGCCGGCGGCAAGAGAAGAGTCGGTGCAGGGACAAGCGGCCTGGGAATGGCTTGACTCAGGTTGGATTGATGCTGCGTTTGTCATGGCTTATTCTGATGATACGCAGGCTGTCATTAACCAGACTCAAGAGTTTATGAATGCCACTCGCACCGAAGATGGCCGTTCGAGAGTCTTCCCAGGATTGGCCACCTATGACGTCAATGGCACCGGCGGACTATGGGCCGATCTGGTTGTCGAACAGGTTGATGCGATTGTATATGGGCAGTGGGCGGGACGTTTGCTTGAGCCTCTTGCCAATGGCGTGGCATTGTTTGTCGCTGAGCGGTTGAGTGGCGAAGCGGTTCAGGCTTTGGGAGATGGTCCATTCGAAACGCCCGTTCGACCTTATTGGAGCCGGAACCTCTTGCATCTGAATGCAGCCCCGTCCGACGGCGCGGTTCATCTGGCCTGGGCCGCATTTGAAGATTCCGCCTGGGCCAGTTACGCTATTTCGTATACCTATGGATCGGGTGGCCAAGACGCGAGTCAGGGGCAGTCATCTATTCAGGGTATCCCGCTCACTGCCCAAGCGTATACGCTAACCGGTGTGACCAACTATGTGCCTTACACCATCACTGCCGTTGCCCGGGATGGAAACCAGAACGACTTGATCCTGTCGAATGAGGTAGTCGTGATTCCAACTGACATTCATGGTTATGTGCCGGCGCTTTCGGGCCGAACTCCGTGAATCAGTGGGTTAGTAAGAGCAGTCTGGTACGAGGAAGGCGGGGCAGAGTCGCAAGACTCTTCCCCGCCTCTGACTCATTTTGGCCGCGCTACTTGTCACAGCTACCAGTTGCCCTGACTACTTGCCCTTGACCTTGATCGCCTTGGGCTTGACTTCCTCGGCCTTCGGCAGTTTCAGCGTCAGAATGCCGTCTTGAAATTCGGCCTCAGCCTTGTCGGCCACGACCGGAACCGGGATACTCACCGCGCGAGAGAAGGAGCCATAGCGTCGCTCACGGCGGATATAGTGCTCCTCTTTGACCTCTTCCTCGGCCTTCATCTCCCCCCTGACAGAACGCCCCTGCCACAACTGGAGGCAGGGGCGACATCGTGCGCTCGGTCGTTCCCTATTTATGCGTTCTCCTCCTGATCGGTTTCAGAGGATTTTTGCTGGTACATTGCAGAGGATTCTTTCTTGCGGAAGTCTACAAAGCGATACCCCACCCCGCGCTCGGTCAGGATGTAGCGGGGGTGCGCGGGATCGGGTTCGATCTTCTGCCGCAGGTAGGTGACGTACAGGCGCAGGTACTGGATTTCCTCACGATATTCGTAGCCCCAGACTTTGGCCAGCAGCGTCTCGTGAGGCACCACCCAACCGGCGTTTTCGATCAGGTGGTACAGCATGCGGAATTCGGTGGGACGTAACTTGATGCGCTGACCCTCGACGATGACCTCGCGGCTGTTGAGGTCTATGCTCAAGCGATCGTCAATGTGGAGGATGGGTTGCTCTGACGTGAGCGGGCCCTGAGTACGGCGCAGCACCGCTTTGACGCGGCTCACCAGTTCGCGGGTGCCGAAGGGTTTGGTCACGTAATCATCCGCTCCCAGTTCCAGTCCCCGCACCTTGTCCTCTTCATCGGACCTGACTGTGAGCATGATGACCGGGACGCTGGAGACTTCGCGCAGCATCTCCAGCGTTTCAAAACCATCCAATTCAGGCATCATCACGTCGAGGATGACCAGATCGGGGAGGCTCGTGCGGGCTTTATCCAGCGCATCCAGCCCATTATGGGCTTCTAAAACCCGGTATCCCTCCAGTTCCAGGTTCATGCGGATGAACCGGGTCATGCGAGGTTCGTCATCTACGACCAGGATTTGCTCGTGGCGGGCAGGCATCAGACCCTCGGCGCACATCACTCGCGGACGAAGCTGACGATCTCTTCTTCCTCTTCGCCGGGCAGAATCTCCACACAGTGGATACGCGTCCAGGGATAGATCACCGTGTCGGTTTCAGGGAGGAGGTAGGAAACGTTGCGACCATCGCGCAGCCGAACGTTGCTGGCAATCAGCACCTGGTCAGTGGACTCTGGAATGTGGTCTATCTCGCCTACCACGGCATCCTCGTTCAGCAGATGGATCAATACAGTGTAGGGCATACGTTATCCTCCCTCTGCGGTTCCCCCTTGCTCAGGTTCACCCTTTGATGATGACTTTCAGTTTGGTGCGCCCTAACTGAAGTTCATCCCCATCGTTGAGCACGTGAGGCAGGTAGGGGGTCAGGCGCTGGCCGGCGAGAAAGGTGCCGTTGGCGCTGCCGACGTCCTCAACCAGATAGGCCGATCCTCGCTGGTGAACCTTGCAGTGGTGGCGTGAGACACCACCCTCCAGTCCCCCATCGGGTGAGAGGTCCAGATCAGGGAAGATGCCGTGGGCCGCGTCGAGGCGTCCGATGTGGACCTCGGGCGTGGACGGCAATTGGATCTGGCGGCCAGTGGACAGTACCTCGATGATCAGGGGGACAGTCGGTACCTCGCTAGGTTCCTCGACCGATTCGCTGGCCCAGGGATTCGCGCGCGAGATCGGCAGCTCCTCTTCTGGTAGCGGCTCGGTTCGCAGGGGGCCACCGGTGGGCAGGTATACCCCACACTCACTACAGAACAATGTGCCGGGACGATGTTTACGTCCGCAAGAAGGACATTCAATCATAAGATCCTCTCCGTGACGCGATACTCAAACCACGTGTACCATATTTCAGTTCTTTGCGCCCTTTGGCTGTCGGGAGACCACCCTGGGCGATGCGCCCCGCTTCCAACATGGCAGCCCGCGCCAACTGGGCCTCTCCCAAATCGAACAACCGTGTGGCGATGATCTCTAACTGGCGTGTTGCTATGTTGACGTCCCCTTTGTCTAGAGCATCCCACACTCGCTCTTGCATGCGAAAGATGGTGATCTTGCTCAACGTACTGCGGATAGCCGGTGGCACCGGTTCAGCCGGCGACTCGGCGGGCGTGAAGGTGCACCGAACATCATAGTCCAGTTTCTCGGCCCGACGCCCCAGGGATGGAATATCCCCTGTAAGCGTGAGTTGCAACAGCCGATGCTCTCCAGGTGGCCTTGTAGCCACCCCTACCTCCAGCATGATGGCCAGCGGTGCATCGGCCTGCAATGTGTTCAGGCCAATGGTATTGTCGGCCAAGGTGAGGGATTCCAGGTAGGGTGCGGCGCGAAACACCGTTTCCACCTGGACGCCATCGGTGCACTGGAATGCCAGGGTCAACCCCTGGGCAAACACACTTCCCAGGCCCCGCACCCTCTGCTGTAAGAGGGCCAGCACCTGGCCGGGCGACGCAATGTAGTCAGAAGTCCCTCCACTGTGAGTGGCAATCTCGTCGAGCAGGGTATCGTTCCAGTCCTCGCCTATGCCCACAGCCGTGATGCCGGTGCGGTGCTCGCCTGCCAGTCGTGCCGCGGCTCGGCAGTCCTCTTCATCACCATAAGTCTGGCCATCGGTGAGAAGGATCAGGTGGCTGATGGCGTGCTCGCTGCGGTGTTTTTCAATCTCCGCCAGCCCAGCCTGCATCCCTTGCAGGATTTCGGTGCCACCGCTGGCCAGCATGGTGGAAATCTTGGCCCTGGCATAAGGACGATTAACACCCACCTGGCTGGGCAACAGGACGTCGGCCCGGTCATTGAACATGACCACCGCCAGGGCATCATCCTCGTGCAGCCCGTCAATGATCTGATGCGCCGCTTCTTTCACGTGTTCCAGCCGCGCTCCCTGCATCGAAGTGCTGTGGTCCACCACCAGGCACAGGTTGAGAGGCAGATGTCTGCCTCGCGCGGCGACTGCCGGTCGTATTTCGACCAGCAGATAAAGCACCTGCTCCTCGTACAGGGAACAGAGTTGGGTCTGGCTCTGCAGGATTTCCCAGGCGAGTGCCGCTTCTTGCTTGGTATCCATGGCCTATACAACCTGTTGCTCTATAACCTGACCTACCCCGCAGGCGGTCCTACCAGGATGACGGTGACGTTGTCAGGTCCACCGGCCCGATTGGCAGCGGCGATCAGTCTGTTGCACGCCTCCTGAAGCGAGGGCGCGGTCGCGATGATGTGGGTCATTTCCGCCTCGCTTACCATAGTCCACAATCCGTCACTGCACAGCAACAAGCGCCCTCCCTGGGGGATCACGTGCATGGAGGTATCTACCTCCAATGTGCCGCTTTGACCAACGGCGCGGTATAACACGTTCTTCTGCGGATGGATCGTCGCTTGATCGCGCGTCAGTTGGCCTAACTCGACCAGCCGGTCTACCAGCGAGTGGTCGTGAGTGACCTGGCTGAGTCCCTCGCCTGAAACGATGTAGGCCCGGCTATCACCCACGTGGGCGACGTAGGCTCGCGATCCCAGCACCAACGCGCAGGTCAACGTCGTTCCTCCACCAGGCACCTGGTCGGCCACCGCATTGTTGGCAGCCTGCACCGCGTTGACGAGCACTTCGTTCAGCGCCGGCTGATCGGCGAGGCGCTCCTGACCGGTCAGGAGCGGCAGGTAGAACCGGCGCACGATATGGTAGGCCACGACCCGTGCCGCTATGGAACTGGCGACTTCCCCAGCCTGCTGTCCGCCCATGCCATCGGCCAGGATAAAGATGCCAAGCCCGGGTGCTGCGCCGTCATCGCTGTGTTCGGCTGTGACGACCAACGCTGCATCCTCATTGTGGTGGCGCACCTCACCGACGTCGGTGGCCCACCCGACCTCGAGTCTGGGCCTGGGGGATGGAGCCGCTGGTAGAGCAGGTGGAGCCGGAGCGGAGCCAGAAGGTTTCGCCAATCCCAGGAGGTTGCGCAGGAACCGCATGATGTCCACCACTATCCCTTTCACCAGGCAATGTGATCAGGCCGGAAGCGCGTACAGATAATGATCATCTGATCCGATGTAAACCACCCCGTCCACCACTTTGGGCGAGGAGGTCACTGGCCCGTCCGTCTGGAAACGCCATCGCAGGCTACCCGTTTTCGCATCCAGGCTATAGACGGCCTCGTCCACTGAACCAAAATATACGGCCCCTTCGGCTACGGCTGGCGAAGAGGTTACCTGATTGTCCGTCGCGTAACGCCACACGAGGCGGCCGCTTTCAGCGTCCAGGGCATACAGGTTGCCATCCGCCGAGCCGATGAAGACCAGGCCCTCGCTGACGGCGGGGGAAGACACGATTGGCCCGCCGGTGCGATAGCGCCAGATGGACCACCCTGAGCGGATGTCCAGGCTGTAGACGCACCAGTCCTGGCAACCCACGTAGGCTGCCTCCTCGGTGATGGCAGGAGAGGAAGTTATACCACGCCGCGCGCGAAAGCGCCAGCGGGCCTGGCCGCTGATGTCCAGGGCGTAGACCATCCCCCCCTCACAGCCCACGTAGAGCGCGTCGTTTCCGATGGCCGGCGATGAGCGCACCGGCCCTTCCGCCTCGAACTTCCAGTCCACGCGGCCGCTGTGTACGTGGGCAGCGTAGACGTGGCGGTCGTCGGAGCCGAAGAACGCGTGGTCGAAGGCTGCGCGCGGCGACGACCACACGCTGCCCCGGGTTGGGCAGGTCCAGGAGATACGCCCCGTTTCGGCGTTGAGCGCGTACAGCAGCCGGTCGGCAGAGCCAAAGCACACGAGCCCTCCATACACGCAGGCGGACGAGGCGATACCCCCTTCTGTGGCGTACTTCCACAGGAATTTTCCGTCGGCAGCGCTGACGGCATAGAGATTATTGTCGTAGGCGCCGATGTACACGATGCCCTGGTGCACTGCGGGTGAGGAGCGAATCCCATCCTCGCAGCGGAAACGCCACACGGCCATACAAGTACTGCTGATCAGAGCCGGGGCGCTAAAGGGTGTCGTTTTACCCAGGCCACGGGCTGACCGCAGGCTTCCCAGCGCGCGTTGCATCTCCTCGGCCGAGCCGTAGCGCTTGTTGGGGTCATATTCCAGTGCCCGGTTGATGATTTCCGTTAGTTCATGATCAACGGTGGGATTGGTCTTGTAGATTGGACGGTCCTGGAACGAGAACGGTGGCTCCAGCCGTGGGTCCTGCTTGCTCAGCAAGTGGTGCATCGTCGCTCCTAAGGCGTAGATGTCCACCCGGGGTTCGGCAATGCCCTGGTACTGCTCCGGCGGCGAGTAGCCTTCCGTGCCGATCATTGTGCCTTTCTGGCCGCTGTGGAAGATCCTGGCAATGCCAAAGTCCACCAATCGAATGCGACCCTGACTGTCCAGCATGATGTTGGAGGGCTTGACGTCGCGGAAGATAATGGGCCTGGGCTGGTGGCCATGCAGATAACTCAGCACTTCGCAGACCTGGATGGCCCACAGTACTACCTGTGTTTCAGGCAGGAAGCCCTCCGTCTCTGCCAGAATCGCATCCAGGTCCTTGCCGTCCACATATTCGAGGACGAGGTAACTGCGATTGCTCTCGCTAAAGTAGTCGTAGACTTGGACGATGTTCGGATGGCTGAGGGTGGCCAGGATGTTGGCTTCACGCTCAAAGTTGCTCTTGATCATGGCCTGCACCTGGGGATCGGTGGCGCTATTGAGCATCTCCTTGGCGACGCACAAGCGGGTGACTTGGGAGAAGCGCAGGTCCTGAGCCCTGTAAACGGTGCTCATCCCGCCTGCTCCGAGTAACCCCAGAATACGGTAGCGGTTCTGAAGCAGATGGCCATCGGGCAGTTGGCCCTCGACGCGCTTGGGAGGCTGGGATGCAGAGGCGATCTGCTGCGTGCCCAGCTCTTCGGGAGGGACTGCCGCAGGCGGCCTCTCTGCAGGCTCCGGCTTTCCGAGAAGTTCGCTGGAAGAAGAATCTGTCTTCTTGGTGTGGTAAGCCTCAAAAGACTTCATGCGCAATCTTGCAGTTTACTTCTCCGCCGTTCTGGTCGTCGCACATCATAACCGTAGTGGCTGTGTGGTCCCGCCTCAGATATTGCTATTATAGAGCCAAATGAGTAAACGCGCAATCCGGCTCATGGAGCGGATGCTGCATTGGATCGGCGAGGGGAGCACGAGGGGGCAAATGGCTATGGGGCGGCTATGGTGCTGGGTTGAAGTAATTGTAGGTTGCGGTAGTGATTTCGGTAATCAGGGGCGCGCTTTCCTCCCATGCCAGCCATTGCGGGCGGTGCAGGAAGGCGACGAGCACAAAGTCACCACCTGGGCTGAACACGAGTGCCGCGTCAGCGTGGGTGTCGCCGGTGAATCCTTGTTTGTGCGCCACCCTGGTCCCCACGGGAACTCCGGCCTCAGTGAGGCTATCAATGCGATTTGCGCTCATCCACTCGATCATCTGGCCGCATTCATCCACGGTCAAGTCACCGGGGTAAGCGACCATCAGTGTACCACCACCTTGACGGCACTGATAGATCATCTCCAGCAACAGCCCAACGTCGAGCGGCGTCGTCTGCAGGCGGGCATCCGGGGCAGTGGTGACGTCGGTGCGGGAATTGGCGGGCGTGACGATGGTCGGTGGAATAGTGTCCTCGTCGTAAGGGGTGGCCATAAAGGTGTTGATCAGTCCCAGATAGTGCATCGAGGTAGAAAGGTTCTCGGCTCCCTGGTATCCGTCGCCGTTGCCGATGACGTCGCGCAGCAGGAGGTTGGCATAGAAATTGCTGTCGGTGACGCCCATGGTGTCGCTCAGCCAGCCAGCGGTCTCGACGTCGAGAGGAAGATCCAGCAGCCGGTAGGTCTCTTCCAGAATGGCAATCTTGAGCACGCTCAGTCCAGTGAAGGCGACGTCGGCGTTAATCCTCAGTTCGTCCCCGGCCTGCAGGTTTTTGATGAAGATGCCCGCGATCAGGCCCTGGTGGCCGCCGATGAGAGGTTGAAGCAACTGGCCCAGTGCGTCCAGGCCCAGGGAAGTCGCTGCTTCCGTTCGTACGATCAACTCGACCGGCTGGCGGATGGCCGATACCAGTGCAGCAGCGAGCCGGCCATAGGATGCCTCAGCATCCAGTTCGTAGCCTGGTTGGGCCGGGCGGAAGGTCAGGCCGTCCGAGAGGGGAGCGGATTCCTGGGGCGGCCGGTCATACTGTTTGGCTACCCGGGCCAGGAAACCATCGAGCCGCTTCTCGGAATAACTGACCACGGCAGGCACGTCCACTGGCTCGGGTTGGTGGCGCAGGACGTGGGCGATGAAGCCATCGAGCCCCGTCCGTGTGTTCAGGATCGTATCCAGGCTGGCCGCAGTTGCGGCGTCGTCGTAGCGCAATTCGACGCTGTCAGGGGTTAGCGATAGATGCTGCTCCTGGTACGTGACCTCCAGGGGCGTAGCAAAGGCGACCTCGAGGGCGTTCAGGGCCTGTTCGCGCGTCATCCCCTCTACGGGCAGGCCCGCGATCGTCATTCCGGCAGGCAGGGTGCGATGGGCCAGGCGAAAACTAAAGTACTGCCAGGCAAGGAACAGTGCGGCCACGGCGGCGATGATAATCAGCCAGGCGACAGTTCCAGTTCTACGCCGCAAAGGACCCCCTCCGTTTCGCAGACACGTGATAATGGCAGATTATAACACATGTACAGGTACGCGCCAGGTACCGGATCGTCGCGCGGTCTACTGTTCTGTGGTATAATGATCATCACATCAATCGCATAGGCTCTCAACCTGGCGAAGCGGGGCGCATACTTTCCTTTGTCTGCCGACATCCTAGACTGGGAGGCGATCGTTGAAGCCCGATTGTCACGACTGCCCTGCGGCGATCCGTGGCCGCTGCATCCAGGAGTGCAGCACATCCTCTGGCGTCAAGTTGATCATGATGCAGGTTTTTGAGGCGGGGAGAGACTCGCAGCAGATATGGGAAAGGCTGCAGGTGAACTGCTTGCTTCTTCGCCAGGGGGAGCAGGTACCCAGGGTACCCCCATGTTACTGCCTCGCTCTGCAAGACGGCCAGCATCGTATTGCCGTACCGGCAGATGGGGAGATTGTGCTGGGCCGCTTCGACCCCATGACCAACGTGACTCCCGACGTGGACCTGAGTTACGATGACAGGGAGCATCGCCTCATCTCCCGCCGCCACGCCCGCATCGCCGGTCACGACGGCCAGCACGCGATCGAGGACCTGGGCAGCACCAACGGTACGCGGGTCAACGGGAAGAGACTCAGGCTCGGCCAGCAAGCGGAATTGTGGCCGGGCGACCGGGTAACCCTGGGGCACTGTACGTTTGTCTATGCCCCTCTTCCGCGAGTCTCACCTCATGGTGCGCTGTCCCAGGCTTACCTGTGGGTGACGTTCACCGGACATCGGTTTTCCTTGTTCTCCCAGGGCGAGGGTATCATCGGCCGCAGCGATCACGTGGTAGGCTTTGTGCCCGACATTGACTTGAGCCGGGAGGAGTATGCGGCCCAGGTAGTGGCCCGCCGCCACGTCAAGATCATAGTTCGCGATGGTTGTCACTACGTAGAGGACCTGGGTAGCGCGAGTGGCACCAGACTGAATGGTGTGCGTATCAAGATCGGCGAGTGTGGCCTGCTGAATCCAGGCGACCACCTGTGGCTAGGCGGATGTGTCCTGGCCTACGACGTAGAGGTTTAGGGGACGAGGATAGGGGAGGAGAAGTGTCAACCAGGGCCATTATCTGGGAAGCCGACGGCAAGGAGATGGTGCACATCCCGGCGGGGAGTTTTCTGATGGGCAGCGACGAGAGCCGGGGAAATGAGGGACCCGCTCATACCGTCCACGTGAATGCTTTCTACATAGACCGTTACCCGGTGACCCACGAGGAGTACAAACGGTTCGTGGATGCCACCGGGCACCCGGTGCCCTGCTACGACGTGGAGTGGGCCGAGCCGTACGGATATAACTGGGACCCGCAGAAGCGCACGCCGCCCAAGGGCAAAGAAAGACACCCGGTCGTGCTGGTGAGTTGGGAAGATGCGCAGGCCTACGCCACCTGGGCTGGTAAGCGGTTGCCGACCGAGGCGGAATGGGAGCGGGCAGCGCGGGGTGCCGATGGGCGGCGCTGGCCATGGGGGGACGGCTTTGTCCAGGGGCGCTGCAATACCAGGGAAAGCGGCGCCAACGGCACCGTTCCTGTAGGCCAGTACTCTCCACGGGACGAGAGCCCGGATGGGGTGGGGGACATGGTGGGCAACGTGTGGGAATGGACCAGCAGCCTGTTTCGTCCCTATCCGTACGACGCCGACGATGGACGGGAGAGCCAGGAGGCGGAGGGTTGGCGTGTTCTGCGCGGCGGTTCGTGGCGGAACGACCTGGACCGGGCGCGTTGTACTGCCCGTCTCGACGGGGATTTCTTGTTCTTCAACAACGTCGGCTTTCGCTGCGTCGTGTCGGCCAGGGGGGACGAACGGCCGTCGGACAAGTAGCATACGATCCCGGCCACGTCCAGGGCGAACACAAAGCCCCGCCGCGAAGGGCGGGGCTTTTCTATTGGGCGGCGCGGGACTAGGGATGTCGTTCCAGCCAGCGGTAGGCCAGGTAGCCTGAAATCGCGCCAAAGACCAGGTTCTGGGCGGGCCAGATGCAGCACCACGCACCCAGGGTGCCGATGGCCAGCGCCATGCCGATGATCCAGTCCAGCAGCCAATAGCCCAGCAGAAGCAGTACCCCCAGCACCGGGCGGCCGGCGTAGATCCAGCCGATGCCCAGGAAGCCGAAGAATCCGCCCGCCATTTCCAGCAACAAAGCCACAAAAGGGTCTCGTCCGTGGGTCACGGCGTTACCTCCATTCCAACAGTGCTACGATCTATCTCACAATACGCACTCCTTCTCCCAGGGTTGCGCCTTCACCTCGCTGTGCTATAATGCGCGCTCGATGGTGACCAAGCGACAGCTCGGTATCTTTTTCGTCGTGTGCGGTTTGCTCGTCCTGCTCGGCACCGTTGGGGTAGACCTCGTCGGAGCCGGCAAGTGGGGTGGATTTGGCCCGTTGCAATGGGTCGGGATCGGGGCGGGGCTTGCCAGCCTGGCCGTGGGCCTGATCCTGGTTTGCCTGGGCAACCGTCCTGCCTGACTAACGTCGAACCACTATGATTCCATCCCGCGTTCTCAAACTCCTTGGCGCAGTGCTGATCGCGCTGGCCGTGCTGGCCTACCTCGGGTATCTGGCCGTCTACGCCGCCTACGCATGGAACCTCTTCCGCTGGCCTTTCGACTACGATCAAGGGGAGGGCTTTGAACTGTACGACGCCATCCTGTACGGCCGAGGGGAGTGGCCGTATCGGGACAACGCGGCCTATCCGTTCTACGCCTCCAACTATCCACCTCTATTTCATCTCCTCGTCGTTCCGCTGCTGGCGATCTTGGGGCCGCGGGTCGTGGCCGGCCGGCTGGTCTCCTTTGCTGCGACCCTCGTCACGGCAGGGACCATTTCTGTCGTCGTGCGGCGCAGGGTGGGCGGCTGGTTCATCCCGCTCATCTCGGGGCTGGCATTCCTTGCTTCCAACTACGTCTACCAGATCGGGCCGCTGAGCCGGATGCACTTGACGATGGTCATGTTCGAAACGCTGGCCGTCGCGTTCATCGCCGAGTTTGAGCATCCCCGGCACGGCAGGCGCAACCTCGCCCTGGGCCTTTTGATGCTGCTGTGCGCCGGGTACACCAAGCAGATGGCGGTGTTCACTGTCGTCGCGGCTCTCTCCTACGTCTTCCTGCGCAACGTCAAGAAAGCCATTGTCTCAGGACTGGTGCTGGCCGCCGTCGCCGGAGCGATCTTTTGGCTGTTGAACGTGGCGACCAGGGGTCAATGGTGGATCAACGTCATCCAGGCCAACGTCAACGAATTCGACTACCGCCAGACAGGTTTTCTGTTTGGGCAATGGTTCCGCCTGCATACGCTGTTCATCTTGCTGGCGTTGGGATATCTGGCGTACGAATTGTTCTGGGGCCGGCTTTCGGCCTATTCGCTGTGGTTTCTCTTCTCGCTGGGGACAGGGGCGCTGAGCGGCAAATGGGGAGCGGGATTCGGCTATTTCACCACCGCTGTCGCTGCCGCATGTTTGACCTCCGGACTGGCGTTGGGGCGGTTGTGGGATAGGGATCGGGGATCGGTGATCAGGGATCAGGAAGCAGGAGGCGGGATGCAAGAGGAATCCTCCAATCTCCAACTTCCAACCTCCAACCTCCAACCTCCAGTCTCCAATCTCCATTCTTCATTCTCCATTCACTCACTCCTGACGATCGTCATCCCGCTGCTCTACCTGTTGCAGGCTCCGCGTATGCTCCACATGCCGACTTCTGGCCCGATCTTCGGCCCGCTGGCCCGTGTGTTCGGGGTGTCTGGCGCGCTGGTCCAGGGAGATTGCGCGACGTTCCAGTATCACGACCGCATGGGCTACACACAACTGGGGCATCTTCTCACGGCCGACGACTATGCAGCAGGCGAGGAGATCTTGAACTACGTCCGTACGGCCGGTAGCCCGGCCTTCAGTGAGGAAGCGATGTTCAGCCTGTTGGCCGGCGAGCCTGTGGTGACCAACCCGACGCAACTGCTGAATCTATACAAGAACGGCCTGCTCGATACGACAGAGATCGTCGAGCGCATCAACCGGCAGGAATTTGGCGTGGTCATCTTCCGTGCCCAATTTTACCCTCAGCCAGTGCTGGACGCCATCGGGCAGAATTATCAGCCGGTGGAGCACGTGTGTATGAACGGCTTCTATTACCATATCCTGTGGCCACGTCGCAGGTTGGACAATCCGAGTCAAGGTGGTGGATGAGATGAGAGGGGATCCACACCCCGCGCGCGTAGAGTGTCCGGGTTGCGGCAGTTCTTCCTTCACCCGCAACGCGGATGGCGGCCTGGTCTGTGAGTATTGCCGCGCCGTGTATATTCCGTCCGGGCCGATGTGCCCCACGTGTGGGGCGACGTACGAGCCCGGTGCCTATCATTGCCCGGCGTGTGGCACTGACCTGGCGCGCGAGTGCCGGGCTTGCGGCGCCCTGAACCCACTCGCCGCGCATACGTGTTCAGCGTGTGGGCACGCACTGGATATGGTGGAGGCGCTGTTCGTTGGCCCCCCATGATGATTGGTTTATAATGAGTCAGAGCGGTTTAGAGAAAGGAGGACGTCCGGATGGTTGGTGTTCTCACAGATACAACGGCGAGTATCCCCGATGAGTTGGTCCGTAAGTTGGGCATTGAGACGGTGCCGTACTATATCCATCGTGGGCTGGAGACTCTGCGCGACATGGTGGACGTCAAGCCGAGGGAGTTCGCTGAATGGCTGGAGAAAGCCGCCAAGTTGCCCACGACGTCTAATCCAGGCCCTGGCGACTATTTGACCGGCTTGAGGAACCTGGCGGAGCGGGTGAAGGGGGTCGTGGCGCTGACGATGACCTCGAAAGGGAGCGGCGCGTATCAATCGTGCCGGGCCGCGGTGGACCTGTTCAAGGAGCAGTGCCCCGAAGTCCAGGTGGAGGTAGTGGATACACAGCAGGTGGCGATGTCGCAGGGGTGGGTGGCCATTGAATCAGCCCGCAGCGCCGCAGATGGTATGAACTTTGACGGGGTCGTCCAGAGGGCCCGCGAAGTGGCCCGCAAAAGCACGATGATCCAGACGGCGGATACGTTGCGCTACCTTTACATGGGGGGGCGCATTGGCAAGGCTCAGCACCTGGTCGGTTCGCTCCTCAAGATCAAACCGCTGATTGGGATGCAGGACGGGGTCATCGTGGCCCTGGGCACAGTCCGTAGCCGGCTCAAGGCGTATCAACGGATGGTCGAGTTGATGCAGGAGCGGGTTGGAAGGGGAGCACTCATCAAGGTCGCGTTTACGCACGTCGCGGCGCTGGAACAGTTGGAGAGACTGCGCGAGCTGGTCTCTGCCAGTTTCGAGTGCGTGGAGACGCTCGTGACCGAACTCTCACCAGCCCTCGCCGTCCATTCCGGGCCGGGAACGGTCGGTGTGAGTTTCTTCCCCGTTTAATCTGCAAGGCCTGGCGCGACTACCGCTTCCTCGGTCGGCACGGTCACCATGGTGAGACCCTCGCTGCTCTGTCCTGGCCGCCGCTCAAAAACGAGTCCTTGCTCCCCTGCATCCACGATGACCAGGTCGCCCCGCTCGAAATCGCCGCGCAGGAGTCTTACGCTCAGCGGGCTTTCCACGTAGCGCTGCAACGCACGGCGCAACGGCCGGGCCCCGAACTGCGGGTCGAACCCCTGGCGGGCCAGCCACCTGCGGGCCGCATCTGTCAACTCGACTTGCAGCCCCTGCTCGGCCAGCCGGCTGCTGATCTCTTGCATCTGCAGGCCCACGATGCGTTCCACGTCTTCCACCGTGAGGTTGTTGAAGATGATGATCTCATCCACGCGGTTGAGGAACTCGGGCCGGAAGGTCTGCTTGAGCGCCTTCTCGATGTCGCGGTGGGCCTCATCTTCGTCTTGGCCGTTCTCGCCGGCCCGCAGGAAGCCGAGCGCTCCACCCTTGCGCGCGTACTGAGTGCCCACGTTCGACGTCATGATCACGACCGTGTTGCGAAAGTCCACCACGTGGCCTTGCCCGTCGGTCAGCCGGCCATCGTCCAGGATCTGCAACATGGCATTCCACACGTCTGGGTGGGCCTTTTCGATCTCGTCGAACAGGATGACGCGGTAGGGCCGCCGCCGCACGGCCTCCGTCAACTGGCCGCCCTGTTCGTAGCCGATGTAGCCGGGAGGCGCGCCGAACAGGCGGCTGACGGTGTGGTATTCCCGGTACTCGCTCATGTCAATGCGCAGCAGGGCGTCTTCGTCGTCGAACAGGAACCAGGCCAGCGCCTTCGCCAGTTCGGTCTTGCCCACCCCCGAGGAACCCAGGAAGATGAAACTGCCGATCGGGCGGCTGGGGTCCTTGAGGCCTGAGCGAGCACGGCGGATGGCGTCGGAGACGGCCGCCACGGGCTCGTCCTGGCCGATGATGCGCTGGTGGAGCGCTTCTTCCATGCGCAGCAGTTTTTCTGCTTCGGTCTCCAGCATCTGGGCGACCGGGATACCGGTCCAACTCGCCACCACCTCGGCGATGTCCTCTTCCCCGACGGTCTCGTCAATCTGATGTTCCCGCTGCCATATCTCGCGTTGGAGGTTGAATTCTGCCTGGACGTTGATGCGCTCCGTTTTCAGTTCGGCGGCCCGCTTATAGTCCTCCACCGCGCTGGCGGCATCAATCTCGGTCTGGAGGCGTTGCAGTTCTAACTGCATCGCCTTCAACTCGGGGGGCAGCGTAAAGAGCGCCACCCGCAGTTTGGCGGCCGCCTCGTCCATCAGGTCAATCGCCTTATCGGGCAAGTGCCGATCGGTGACGTAGCGATGCGAGAGGCGTGCCGCAGCTACGAAGGCTTCGTCGGAGATGCGCACCTTGTGGTAGGCCTCGTACCGATCGCGTAGCCCTCGCAGCATTTCGATGGTCTCATCAACCGTCGGTTCTTCGACAAACACGGGGGCGAAGCGCCGCTCCAGGGCCCCATCGCGCTCGATGTACTGGCGATAATCATCCAGGGTCGTGGCACCGATGCACTGTAACTCGCCCCGGGCCAGCGCAGGTTTCATCATGCTGGAGGCGTCGAGGGCGCCCATGCCAGAGCCTGCGCCGACGACGTTGTGCAGTTCGTCAATGAAGAGGATGATCTCCCCCTCGGCGCGTTGGATTTCCTCGATGACCCCCTTCAGGCGTTCCTCGAACTCGCCGCGGAAGCGGGAGCCGGCGACCATGGCCGCCAGGTCGAGTTGGACGACCCGCTTCCCTTTCAGGATCTCTGGCACGTCGTCGCTGGCGATATTTTGCGCCAGCCCTTCGACGATGGCGGTTTTGCCGACCCCGGCCTCGCCGATGAGGACCGGGTTGTTCTTCGTGCGGCGGCTGAGAACCTGGATCAGGCGCAGGATCTCGTCGTCCCGTCCGATGACCGGGTCCAATTTGCCCTCGCGGGCCATCTGGGTCAGGTCACGGCTGAATTTCTCCAGCAGGCGGTAGCGTGTCTCTGCCCGGCGGTCGGTCACGCGCTGTCCGCCGCGCACGTCTTTGATGGTGTCGTAGATGCGTTCTTTGGTCACGCCACTTTCGCGCAGGATACGGGCCGCGGGCGTGTTGCGTTCGTTGGCGACGGCCAGGAAGAGGTGTTCCGTCGAGATATAGTCGTCCTTGAGCCGGTTCGCTTCGCCGTTGGCCTGGTCGAGCACGCTCCTGACGCGCGGAGTGATAAAGACCTGCCCCACGCCGCCACCGCCGTAGATGCCGGCCTTGGGGCTGGCTCTCAGCACGTCGTCGAGGCGCTGTTGTACCTGCTCGACTTCCACCCCCAACCGTTCCAGGATCTGCGGAATCACCCCCTCGGGCTGCTCCAGAAGTGCCAGCAGGAGGTGCTCGATGTCTACTTGGGTGTGTCCGTAGCGCGTCATCACTTCGACCGCCCGTTGGGCGGCGTCTTGTGCACGCTCGGTGAAACGATCTAATCTCATCATTATTGTTCAGACTCCCCTTTTCACTCTCGCGCTAGATTATACCGCACATCCTGCTATCGGACAAAGACCTGCCAGGTCTGCCAGACCTGACAGGTCTTTGATCGTCGGTTCCGACTTACGCTTTCTCGAACACGATCCTTCCATCGCGAGCATCCACCCGCACCACATTCCCTTCGGTGAACTCGCCCTGCAACAACGCCAGCGCCAGCGGATCCTGCACTTGGCGCTGGATGACGCGCTTGAGCGGCCGTGCGCCGTAGACCGGGTCGTATCCCTCGTCGGCCAGGTGCTGCCGGGCCGATTCGGTCAGGTCCAGCCCGACGTGGCGCTCGGCCAGCAACTGGCGCAGGTGGCGCACCTGGATTTCCACGATGCGCACCAGGTCATCCTTCGTCAGGTTGCGGAACAGGATGATCTCGTCAATGCGGTTCAGGAATTCAGGCCGGAAGGTGTGATCCAGTTCCTCCATCACCCGCTCCCGTGCCGCCTCGACTCCCAGTTCCTTGATCCACCGGCTGCCGGTGTTGCTGGTCATGATGACGATGGTGTTGCGAAAGTCCACCGTCCGCCCGTGACCATCGGTTAGCCGCCCTTCGTCGAGCAACTGCAAGAGCGTGTTGAAAACTTCCTGGTGCGCCTTTTCGACCTCGTCGAACAGGACCACGCTGTAGGGGCGGCGGCGGACCGCCTCGGTCAGCTGGCCGCCTTCCTCGTAGCCCACGTAGCCCGGAGGGGCGCCGATGAGCCGGGAAACGGTGTGCCGTTCCTGGTACTCGCTCATGTCAATGCGCACCATGGCCTCCTCGGTATCGAAGAGGAACTCGGCCAGTGCCCTGGCCAACTCGGTCTTGCCCACGCCAGTCGGACCCAGGAAGATGAAGGTGCCGATGGGCCGGTTGGCATCCTGTAGCCCGGCGCGGGCGCGGCGGACGGCGTTGGAGACCGCCTGCACCGCCTCGTCTTGCCCCACCACCCGCTGATGGAGTGCCTCCTCCATGCGCAGCAACTTGTCCAGTTCCCCTTCCAATAACCTGGCGACCGGGATGCCGGTCCATTCGGCCACTACTTCGGCCACGTCCTCTGGGCCGACTTCCTCTTTCAGCAACGCCTGATCCGCCTGCAACTGGCGCAAGCGCTCCTCCTGCTCGCGCAGTTGCCGCTCGAGCCCGCTGAGTGTGCCGTATTGCAGCTCCGAGGCGCGGGCATAGTCCATGGCCCGTTGGGCCTCTTCGATCTGGTGGCGCACCTGTTCGGTGCGCTCTTTCGTATCGCGGATGGCCTGGATGGCTGCCTTTTCCTGCTCCCAACGGGTGCGCAGGGCCGCGCTCTGCTCCCGCAGGTCGGCCAGTTCCTGCTCCAGTTTCTGCAGCCGCTCCTTACTGGCCTTGTCCTTCTCCTTTTTGAGCGCTTCCCGTTCGATCTCCAGTTGCATCATGCGCCGGTCCACTTCGTCCAGTTCAGCAGGCTTGGAGTCAATCTCCATGCGCAGCCGGGAGGCTGCCTCGTCCACCAGGTCAATTGCCTTGTCCGGCAGGTGCCGGTCGGCAATGTAGCGGTGGCTGAGTGTGGCGGCCGCGATGACGGCCCCGTCCTGGATGCGCACGCCGTGATGGACCTCGTAGCGCTCCTTCAGGCCGCGCAGGATGCTGATCGTGTCCTCCACCGATGGCTCGTCCACGTACACGGGCTGGAACCGTCGCTCCAATGCGGCGTCCTTCTCGATGTACTTGCGGTACTCGTCCAGGGTGGTGGCGCCGATGGCGTGGAGTTCGCCGCGCGCCAACATGGGCTTGAGCATGTTGCTGGCGTCCATAGCGCCCTCGGCCGCGCCCGCCCCCACGACGGTGTGCAGTTCGTCAATGAACATGATGACCTCGCCAGCGGCGTCGGTCACTTCTTTGAGCACTGCCTTCAACCGCTCCTCGAATTCACCCCGGTACTTGGTGCCGGCGATCAGCGCGCCCAGGTCGAGCCCGACGATGCGCTTGTTCTTCAGTCCCTCGGGCACGTCGCCGCGGATGATGCGCTGGGCCAACCCCTCGGCGATGGCGGTCTTGCCCACGCCCGCATCCCCTACCAGGACGGGATTGTTCTTGGTGCGGCGGTTCAGGATCTGCATGACGCGCCGGATCTCCTCGTCTCGCCCGATGACCGGGTCGAGTTTGCCCTGCCGGGCGAGTTGGGTCAGGTCGCGCCCGTACTTGTCCAGCGCCTGGTAGGTCGCCTCGGGATTCTGGCTGGTGACGCGCTGGCTGCCGCGGATGGTGGTCATGGCGCGCAGGACAGCGTCTTCGGTGATGCCGTGGGCGGCCAGGAAGCGCGCCGCCTCGGCGCCGTCGGCGCCGGTCAGTGCCAGCAACAGGTGCTCGGCGCTGGCGTAGTCGTCGTGCATGCGGGTGGCGATTTTCTCGGCATTGTCCAACGCGCGCCCCAGTTCCCGCGAAAGCCCCACCTGGGTCGTCGCCCCGTAGACTTTGGGCTTGCGCTGGAGTGCTCCCTCCAGTGCCAGTGCCATGTCGGCCGGGTTGGCCTCCAACTTCTGGACGATCTGGGGCACGATGCCGTCCGACTGGCGCAGCAAGGCCAGCAACAGGTGCTCCGGCTCGATCTGGCCGTGGCTATGCTCACCGGCGAGCGTTTGAGCGCTCAAGATGGCCTCTTGTGCTTTTTGCGTGAACTTGTTCAGATCCATGATTGCCACTCCTGATTAACGTGAAACGTGGTGCGTGTCCCGTGTTTCGTGTTCTGTGTTCCGTCACGGACCACGCAACACGGAACACGTTTTACGTTTCACGCCTGTTTGGTCTCAATCGCAGGTATTGTACTGGCCTTCCATTAGAGGGGCAATAGTGTCGTATTGGATTTATATAAGAAGCGCCAGCAGGATTTGTGCCGGAATCGCCGTTGGACTAAAGTTAAGCATAAGAAAAGCGGGGGCCGCGAGCGCGGCCCCCGCTTCCTTACCGTCCCAGGTCTAGTATCTGAGCAGCGCCCCCACGCCGAATTCGGCGAGCTTGGGGTTGCCGTCTATCACTTCCACTTTGCCGCCGTCTTCGATCACCTTCGTCACCAGCGCCTCGGCTGCGTCGGGGATCTCGGCGAACTCGCCACCACAGAAGGGGCATATCTTCAGGTGCTGGTCGGTGATGTAGACACAGTTGCGGCACTGGTAACCCGGCTGATGATAGTCACGGGCAACCACCAGGGTCTGGATGCGCCCTTCGTGGGCCGCGCCGAGCGTATCGTCCAGGCGAATGGCGCCACCGCGCCCCTTGGCGGCTGCCGTGAACACCGCGTTCACCAATGCTGCCTCTCGTTCCTGTTCCACCTGCCGCAAAATCCCCAGGGAGTGTTCGCGTATCTCCGGCTCCGGTGCATTCAGGTCCGCACTAAACGAGCCGATGATCTTGCCCTGCAACGGCTTGGACAGCGCCTCACGGAACTGGGTCGCCGTCGGCTCGGCGCCGGCGATGATCAGGCGCTGCGGGTTGTGCTTGCGACAGAAGCGGTCCATGGCCTTGACCGCCTCACGGATGTTGCGCTGCGCGACCTCTTCCTCGCGCCGGCTCGAAATGGGGGCTCCCCCTCGACGCCCCGGTCCGCCCGACGACCCCCGTCCTTTCTTGAGTTTGCGCACCTCCTCACCTGCATAGCCGTCGCTGACTTGCAATTCCCCCATCTCAAACAGCAGCAGCCGTACCTCCTGCCGATCCACCAGCGCTACCGCGTAACTACCGTAGGCGTCCACCAGCGCCGCCAGTGGCCAGATGTAAGGCTTGCGGGCCACCGTCACCCCAGGCGCGACGGGAACGGCGAGTGAGTACACGCGCCAGAAATCCTGCTGGTTGCCGGAGAAGACGACTACCCCCCGGCCTGACCAATCGTACTCGTGATCAAAGAACCGCTCCACGGCTGCCATGTCTTCCGGTGTGGCGACCTCTTCGGCCTGCTTCAGCATTTGCCGCAGCGCCAGTTTGCTCTCATCTGTCGTGTATCGGGTCGCGTCCACGTTCAGATAGACGCTCAATATCGGCGTCTCGGCCTGATAGGCTGCCAGTTCGCGCAAGTCCGCTTGTCTGAACATTGCTTTTACCCCTTTCTTTTCAGGTTAGCCATCGTGGGCCATTGCGGATGAGGGGGATGAGTACATCCCTTAGATGAGTACATCCCTTACATCCGAGTGGCGAGCCGACCAGCGGTACCCTTCCTGCCCGATCCCTATTCATCTGTTAACGAGCATGCGATTATGGCCTTTCTCCTAACGTCACTGGCACCTCCAATTCCTTTCCGTCGCGGATGATGGTCAAGGTGACCTTTTGTCCCACTTCCGTTTCGCGTACCAGGTAGGCGATCAAGTCGTCAAAGTCGCGGAGTTTGTAGTCGTCAATGGCGACGATGACGTCACCACCGGCGTTGACCGTCGTCCCCACGATCTCCACTTCCTGGTCGCTACCCCGCAAGCCGGCCTGTGCCGCCGCGGTCCCGGGTGTAACCTGGTCAATCAGGATGCCTTGCGTCACCGGCAGCCCCAGCGGGCCCGCCAGTTCCGCCGTGCTGAAACGGGTGTCGTAGGTGATGCCGAGGTAGGGATAGTGGTAGATCCCTTTCTCGATCAGGTAGGGTACGATGCGTCTGACCGTGTTGACCGGCACGGCGAACCCAATCCCGGAGTTGGTGCCCGTCAGGGAACGGATGGCGGTATTCACGCCGACCACTCGCCCGCGGGTGTCCAGGAGCGGGCCTCCCGAGTTGCCTGGGTTGATGGCCGCATCGGTCTGAATGATCTCGGGGTTGGAAAAGCGGCCTCCCTCCTGGAGCACCTGGGCCGGCAACGTGCGCCCCAGGGCGCTGATGATCCCGACGGTCATCGTCCCGGCCAGTCCGAAGGGATTGCCGATGGCGACGACGCGCTGTCCCACCTGGAGTGTGCTCGAATCGCCCAATTCCAGGGGTGCCAATTGGGCAGGCGGGACGTTTACCTGGAGGACCGCCAGGTCCGAGTATGGGTCCTGGCCCAGGACCTGAGCATCGGCCACGACCCCATTGGAGAATTTGACCCGCACGGCATCCGCCTGCTCGACGACGTGGTTGTTGGTGACGACGTGGCCCTGGGTGTCCAGGACAAAGCCGGACCCGCTGCCCAGCGGTGTGAGCGTTCCTTCCTGGTTCACCAGCACCTCGATGTACACCACGGCCGGGTTGACCCGCTGGTACAGGTTGACCAGCAGGGCATCTTCGGAGTCTATCCAGGCGCTGGCGTCCTCCGGCAAGAGGGTGGGGGTAGCGACGACCACCACGGGTTCGGGAACAGCAGGGGCCTGTGGCGGAGTGGGGGTGGGTACAAAGATGAATTGCTGGCTGTTGCAGGTGCAGGCCAGGATGGCCAGTGTCAGAGGCAATATGACGAGTATCCATCGCTTGTGTGCGATCATGTTATTTCCTTTCTTTCAGACGTGCCAGCTCTTCGAATAGTTCCCGCTCGCGGGTGGTCAACGCCTGGGGCACCTGTATCTGAGCTGTGGCCAACAGGTCCCCGTGCTGTGTGGGGTCGCCCGGATGAGGCATTCCTTTGCCCCGCAGGCGGAAGGTCTTGCCGCTGTTGGTGCCGGCAGGGATTTTCAACGAAACCTCACCGTCCAGGGTGGACACTCGCACTTCGCCACCCAGCACGGCTGTGTACAGATTCACGTTCACGTCGCAGCGCAGGTCGTCATTTTCCTCGCGCTTGAAAACTGGATGTGGTTTGACCGTGATGGTCAGGTGCAGGTCACCAGATGGACCGCCCTGGTAACCAGGGCTGCCCTTGCCAGCGTAGCGTATCTTCGACCCGCTGCGTGCTCCCTGCGGGATCTTGATCCGCATGCGATGCCCATCCTGCTCCAACACGCGGGTGGTGCCGTGGAAGGCTTCCTCCAGCGTGATTTCCAGCGGGACTTGTACCTCTTGCCCTGGCCGTGTGCGCTGACTGGCAGCGCGGCGGAAGAGGTCCTCTGTGGCACGTGTGCGCCCTGCGCCGCCACCCATCCCGCCAAAGATGGCGCGGAAGAAGTCAGAAAAGGTGTCCGCGCCCGCGCCGCCAAAGAGGTCACCCAGGTCGCCACTCCACTCGACGCGCGCGCCGCCCGGTCCGCCGGTGGCCCACTGGGACCAATCGAAATGACCTGGGTCGCGGCCCGTGCGTTGCCACTGCTGCCAACTGGCACCCAACCGATCGTACCTGGTCCGCTTGTCCGGATCGCCCAGCACCTCGTAGGCTTCGTTGATTTCTTTAAACTTTTCCTCCGCGCGCTGGTCATCCGGGTTGACGTCGGGATGAAATTGGCGGGCCAACCTACGGTAGGCCCGCTTGATGTCCCGCTCATTCGCATCCCGATTCACGCCCAGGATTTTGTAGTAATCCTTATATTCCATTCGCTCCTCACCGCTTCACCACGCCGACTGGGTACCTTGAATCATTCTATATCCTAATTTGCTGTCTGTCAAGAACATGGCCAATGCGACACATCGCCGGCAACAAAACGGAGGCGGGCTGGAAACCCGCCTCCGCTCTACGACTTGCCGTCGCGCCACATGATGCGCGGTGCATGGTGCCGGGCTATGCACTGCGCAGCGCAGCGTGTTACGTATTGCATAACGCGCTGTGGTATGCGTCGTATAACGCACCGCGTTATGTGTCGCGTAACGTGCCTAGGCCTCTTCCTCCTCTGCCTCCTTCGGTTTGGCCTCCGTGATCACCTCGACCTCCGCCACAGGCGTCACCACTTCCTCTTCCAGTTTCTCTTCCTGCAACGGTACCACGCGGGCAATCATCTCGTTCAGGTCGGTGAGGATCTCCAGGCCGGCAGGAATGGCCAGGTCGCGCACGTACAGCGCGTGATCTACCTCAGTCAGGTCTGATAGGTCCACGGGGATCGAGTCCACCAGGTCGCCAGGCAGGCACTCCACCTCCACAGCGGAGAGGGCTTGCAGGAGGACGCCCTCATTGCGCTCCACCACTGGAGACGCTCCCACGAGTTCCAGCGGTATCTCGACCGTGATGCGCTCGGCCATATTCACGTGATAAAAGTCCACGTGCAACAGGGTGCCCCGGATGGGATCGCGCTGCATGTCACGCACGAGGGCCATCTCCGGCTGGTCCCACCCTTCGACGTTGATGCTGACGAGTTGGCTGCTGCCGACCTGTGAGACGACCTGGCGCAGGCTGCGGGCATCGAACTGCAAGGGCACAGGGTCGAAGCCACGTCCGTACATCACCCCCGGCACCCGCTTCTGCCGCCGCAGTTGGTTCACCTGCTTGCCGAGCACCACTCGTTTTTCGGCCGCCAACTCAAATTGCTGCGCTCGTTGAGCCATTCACTACCTCCCGAACATCCGCCTTGCCTGACGGCGGAGTAAATTTCTGGCAATCAAACGGGCGGGCCTGGGCCCGCCCGCAGGGCAGCAGTATTGTAGCGCAAACCGCTGCTTTCGTCAAGCGCAGTTCCAGCCGATGACCACCGGCCAGTAGCTACGAATACCCGGCAGACGTACAGCACCGCACGGTCACCCGCGTCCCTCGCCCCGGCGCGCTTTCCACTGCCAGGTGGCCTCCCAGTGCCTCCGCGCGCTCTGCCATCCCCAGCAATCCGAAACGGCCATCGCGCCCCCGGACCGACGCCGGATCGAAGCCGCGCCCGTCGTCCGAGACGATCAGCACAATCTCGTCTTCTTCACGGAACATGGTCACCGCGGCGTGCGAGGCGGCCGCGTGGCGCCAGGCGTTCGACAGCGCCTCCTGGCCGATGCGATACAGGCTGATGGCGATGCCATCAGGCAGCGAGATGTCATCCAGGTGGACCTGCACCGGTAATCCGCGGGCCGTGACCTCCCGCGCCACGGCTCGCAGCGCCGCCGCCAGGCCCAACTGGTCTAGCGCTACGGGGCGCAGGTCGCTGCACAGCCGTCGCACTTCGTCCACCAGCATGCCGACCTGGCTGTGCACTTCTCCCATCTGGTCGGCTTCGTCCTCTTCCTCCTGTAGTGCTTCCAGCCGGTAGCGCAGCCCGACCAGTTCTTGAATCACTCCATCGTGCAGTTCGCGGGCCAGGTCGGCCCGTTCCTCCTCGCGGGCTGCCAGCAGCCGGCGGTGCATTTTCTCCACCTCGGCCACCTTGTCTCGCAGTTGCGCTACCAGCCGCACGTTGTGCGCTACCAGGGCGGCCTGGCGGCCGATCACGGTCAGGATGCGTTCATCCTCTGGCCCCCACTCCCCATCCGTCCGCGCGGCCAGCACCCACACGCCGACCGTGCGATCCTCCACGACCATGGGCACGCTGGCGCGATTCGGCATCATCCTCACCTGCGCTGTCAGGTTCTCCGGTGGTCGCTCCTGGGCCTGCGACGCTCGCGATCCCGACGCGCCGACGACTTCCATCTTCCCTTCTCGCTCCAGCCAGAGCGCCGCTCCCGGCAGGTGCATGGCCCGAGGCACCTGGTTCAACAGCACATCCACGAGCGTCTCCAGGTCCAGGGTGCAGGCCAGGGCCCGGCCTACCTCTTCCACCAACCCCCGGTATTCGTACCAACCGCCATAAAAGAGCCGGTCTATCAGCCACTGGGCGCGGTCTCGCAGCGGCCGGAAGGTGGCGGCGGTGGCCAACGCGACCGCCGCTCCCAGCGCTGCCCGTCCCATCGTGTTCACCGGCAGGCGATTGTACAGGAGGGTCAGGGCAGCGAAATACACTCCGAACAGAAGCACGCTGACTACCAGATAGACCAGCCCCCGGTTGAGCGCCCGGTCAAAGTCCTTCAGGTTGTATCGCCACAGGGCCACGGCGTAGGCGATCGGCATCGCCCCCATCAGCGGAATGACGAATGGCCAGCGGATCCAGGGCTCTGCGCCGAACCCGACGCCCGGCGCGTTAGTGAGCAGCGCGAGCGGGCCAAACCCTACCACCGTACCAAAGACGAGCAGGCGGATGCGGCGCCGGGCGTCGGGAGCATGGGTGGTTACGTACGTGACGACCGCCAGGGCGACGCTGATGCCGATCCCCAGGAGCAACCATACGTGCATCATGTTCTGCGAGACAGCGATCGGCGGATACGAGAGCCAGGGGTACAGCCAGCGTAGCAGGCCCAGGCCCGCGCCGATCCCATAGAGCGCCAGCAAGGGCCAGCGCAGGCGGGCGGTCCAGTGCGGCTCGGGGAAGACGGCGTGAAAGTGGATCATGACTGGCGTCAACATGCCGATCAGGATCTGAAACCGTCGCGGCCCAAAGGGGACCAGGGCCGAGTTGAGCGCGGCGACGGTCAGGCACGTGGCCCCCGTCTGGCACAGGGCGTAGAACGCCCGGACATCGATCGCCTCCGGCCAGCGCAGCAATAGCACCAGTGAAGAGAGACAGCAGACCAGGGCTACCACCAGGATGGAGAGCAGCACGAGCCGGTAGTTGAGCGTAGGTAACTGAGCCGCCACCGTGGTGGTGTACAAGGCCCCATCGCGGCAGAACTTGATGCGCGTGGTGTCGCCGGGCTGGCCCAGGTGATACCCGCACACGTCCCATTGGGCCGTGGAACACTCGTCTATCGCCAGGAGCATATCGCCGACCCGCAGCCCCGCCCGCGCCGCCGGCCCGTTGGCGTCAATCTCGAAGACCCGGCCGATGACGTCCCACTCGGCCCCGTGGGTGGCGGCCCCCCACAGAGAGACGGCTGCCCAGGTGATCAGCCCCAGCACGGCCAGAGCGGGCAGCAGCCACAGGCCATCCACCAACCTTCTGTCTGCCTTCATACCCTCGCCCAACCCCGCCGGATGGCCTCCACCACCGCTGCCGTGCGGGAGGTGGCGCCTAGTTTGGTGTAGATGTTGCCCACGTGGAACTTGACCGTGCGCTCACTGATGACCAGGGCGCCGGCGATCTCGACGTTCTCTCTCCCTTCGGCCATCAGTCGCAGTACTTCTTGTTCCCGCTCGGTGAGGAGAGTGCCCGCCGCCTCCGATTCCTGTCCCACTGCCCGGTGGGTCACCTTGGACGCCACGCGGGGGCTGAGCCAGGTTTCTCCGCGGGCCACGGCCCGGATCGCCTCGACGAGGGTCGAGAGCCGTTCGTCCTTCAGCGCGTAGCCAGCCGCGCCAGCCGCCAGCATGCCGAAGACGTATTCGTCGTCGTCGAAGGCCGAGAGCACCAGGACCTTGGCCGCCGGAACGGCCTGGTGCAATGCCTCCATCACCGGCACCGGGCCCGGCCCTGGCATCGCCACGTCCAATAGCACCACGTCGGGGGACAAGCGGCGCGCCTGGCGGATGGCCTCCTCGCCGTTGGCGGCCTCACCGGCGACGACGAAATCCTCTTCGCGGGCCAGCCGGTTGCGGATCCCGTCACGTACCACGGGATGGTCGTCGGCTAGCAGGATGCGGATGCTGGGGACGTGGGGGACGGGTACGTCCCTTACGTCCGTACGGGTGATGCTCATGCTCTCCTCCGCGAGATGTACCTATCTGGTTATCAGTTTACCACAGAACGCGATGTTGTTCAATGTCTGGCGGGACAGGTTAGACCTGTACCGCGGGACAGGTCGAATGTAATGCGTAATGCGTAATGCGTAATGCGTAATGCGTAATGCGTAATCCGTAATGTGTAATGGGGTCGCGGAAATCTGTCCTCCAGTACAGGGAAGACCCTATCTTTCAGTACAGGAAAAGTACAGGAGAAAACTATCCGCCAGTACAGCGGCAGACTGTCCTGTGGGACGTTGAAGAGCAGCCCCTGGTTGTGGTAGACTGTGAGCAGTCTGGATTTCCCACCGGACCACTTCTTGCCAGGGGCGGAGCGGACCTCCTCCATCGCTCCGCTCCCAATTTTGTCAACACTCGCCCTCCCGCAGGTTCGTAACCTGCGGGAGGGTAGCAGGTAAGCCGAACGGAAGGGAGGTGATGTGGTAGATCGAGATGGACCTTACCCGGGCAGGGGGAGCCTGCCCACAGATTTTCACGTGTGATTCCACCCTAGTTTAGTCAGGAGGAGAAAATGCATCGTAAAAAGTGGTACATGTGGGTAGCCTTGCTGGCGGTCGGCAGCATGCTGCTGGCGGCCTGCGGGGCTCCCGAGGTCATGACTGTCGAGGTGACCCGGATGGTGGAGGGTCAGACCCAGATCGAGCAAGTGGTCGTCACCGCCACGCCGGAGCCGGCGGAGGGTGAGGCCCCGCTGGCCGTGATTTCCCCCGAGTTCAACAACCCCGACACGTACGTCGTCATCACCGGCGCCGGCGAGCCGCAGTCGCTGGACCCGGCCTGGCTGTACGACACCGCCAGTTCCACCATCGTGGGCAACATCTACGAGGGGCTGGTATGGTTCAACCGGGAGCGGACCGACCAGTACGTGCCTGCGCTGGCCACCGAGTGGACGATCAACGAGGCCGGCGACCAATGGGTGTTCAACATCCGCCAGGGGGTCAAGTTCCACGAGGGCGGGACGTTGGAGCCCCACGACGTGGCCTACACTACCCAGCGCGCCATGCTGCAAGGCCGCACCGACGGTCCCCACTGGATGACGTACGAAGCCTTCTTTGGTCCCGAGTTGTCCATGGCTTCCAGCAAGGACTTTGCCCTGGCCTACCTGGGCAAGGACGCCGAAACGACCACCTTCGAGGATCTGACGGGTGACGAGTTGGTGCAGGTGTGCGAGGCGATCAAGGGAGCGGTGGTCGCCGACGACGCGGCAGGGACGGTCACCTACAACCTGTATGGATCTACCCCGTGGTTCCTGGCGCTGATGGCGCAGACCTTCCTGGGCGGCGTCGTGGACCAGGAGTGGATGGCCGAGAGCGGGGACTGGGACGGCGACTGCGCCACCTGGCAGAACTGGGCCGACCCGCAGGCGGCGGACACCTTGCTCTTCAACGTGGCCAACGGCACAGGTCCCTACAAGCTGGATCACTGGACCCCTGGCGACGAGATCGTGTTGGTGGCGTTCGAGGACTATTGGCGAACCGAGCCGATGTGGGAAGGTGCCCCGACTGGTCCTGCGAGCATCAAGCGCGTCGTGATCAAGGACATCAGCGAGTGGGGCACGAGGCTGGCGATGCTCCAGGCCGGCGACGCCGACTGGATCTACGTCCCGCCCCAGTATCGCCCGCAACTGGAGCCTTATTACAAGACGGTCTGCTACGCCGACGGCAGTTGCGAAGAGGGCAACCCCAGCGGCTACATCGCGGCCTACCGCGACCTGCCGTCGCCCGCCATCACGCCGGCCCAGATGAACTGGGACATCAACGTCGAGGGTGGTAACCCCTACCTGGGCAGCGGCGCGCTGGATGGCAACGGCTTGCCGGCCGACTTTTTCAGCGACATCCACATCCGCAAGGCCTTCAACTACTGTTTCGACTACCAGGCCATGATTCAGGATGCGCTGGCCGGCGATGGGGTGCAGGCGCAAGGCCCGATCCCGCAGGGGATGATGGGCTACCTCGAAGGGGAGAAGCCGCTCTACTCCTATGACCCCGCCAAGTGCGAGGAGGAGTTCAAACTGGCCGACGTGGACAAGGACGGCATCCCGGCCGGCGAGGACGAGGACGACGTGTGGAACCGGGGCTTTTACGTGCAGATTGCCTACAACGCCGGCAACGACACCCGCCGCCTGTCGGCGGAGATCCTCAAGGCCGGCGTCGAGGCGGTCAACGACAACTTCAACATCTTCGTCGTAGAGTTGCCGTGGCCGGTGCTATTGGCCAGCCGGACGGCCGGCAAACTGCCCGTCTACGTCGGGGGCTGGCAGGAAGACTATCACGATCCGCACAACTGGGTGCATCCCTTCCTGCACTCTCAGGGTTCCTACGGCCGGATCGTGCGCATGCCAAAGGAGATGGCGGACGAGTTCGACGCGCTGATCCTGAAGGGGGCCACGACGACCGAGCCCGAGGCGCGCCGCGCCATATACGAGGAACTGCAACGCAAGGCCGTGGAGAACGCTGTCAACGTCTGGATGTACCAGGTGCTCAACCGTGACCACCTGCAGCCCTGGATCCAGGGCTACTATTACAACCCGGCCTACGGCCAGGCGGCGTACAACTGGATCTATGCGCTGTCGAAGGTAGCACCGTAGGAACGGTCTCTGTCCGTGAGTACACGGTGGACCGGATGAACGGAACTATGGGGAGCCGGCAGCGCGCCGGTTCCCCATCTCGGAATAGTTGAGAGAGGAGGCGGCGTTTATGCTGGCGTATATCACCCGTCGTCTATTGATCTTACCCATCCTGATCATTGGCGTGACGATCCTCGTCTTTGGGTTGCTTTCGCTGCTCACGCCTTACGAACGGGTGGCGCTGTACGTGCAGGATACTCCCAAGCGCCAGGGGGCGATTGACGAACTCATCGTCAAGTATGGGCTGGACGATCCGATCCCCGTCCAATATTGGCGCTGGATGGTCGGGCAGCGAGATCCAGACACCGGCGAGGTCAAGGGCGGCATCCTGCGCGGCGACCTGGGCTTTTCCCAGGTCGGGCGGAGTGCTGTGGCCGAGGTCGTCGCCCGCCGCCTGCCCGCGACCGCCGAACTGGCGCTGTGGTCGGCGGTGCCGATGATCGGCATCGGCATCTGGCTGGGGGTCCTGTCGGCCATCCATCACAACAAACTCCTGGACCAGGTTCTGCGCGTGTTCAGCATCACCGGCTGGTCCATTCCGGTCTTTGTGTTTGGCCTGTTGATGTTGATGATCTTTTATGCCAGGCTGGGTTGGTTTGCCCCGGACCGTCTGTCCGATTGGGCGTCGCGGATCGTCCAATCGGACGCATTCCGGCGCTACACGCAGATCAACACGCTGGATGCACTACTGAACCTGCGCCTGGACATTTTCTGGGACGCGGTGAAGCACCTGATCATGCCGGTCGTTACGCTGTCTTACCTGAACTGGGCGTTTATGCTGCGCGTCACGCGCTCGTCCATGCTCGACACGTTGCGTCAAGACTATTTGACCACCGCCCGCGCCAAGGGGCTGGCGGAGTCGGCGGTCATCCGCCGGCACGCGCTGCCCAACGGGTTGATTCCGGTCGTCACCGTGGGCGGGCTGACCCTGATCGGGCTGCTCAACGGGGTGGTGATTACGGAAACGGTCTTCAACTACCCCGGCATGGGCTCCTTCATGGCGCAGGCGGCGAGTTCTCTAGACGTGGTGTCGGTGCTGGGGGTGACGCTTCTGAGCAGTGTGATCCTGGTGTTTGGCAACCTGATCGTGGACGTATTGTACGGGTTCATTGATCCGCGCATCCGACTGCAGTAGAGATTCCGTGGATGAGTACATCCATGCGCGCTCGGAATGACAGGCAACCCATAGGAACTGGCGATGAAGATACTCAAGAAACTGCTGAGAAACCCCACGTCCATGGCCGGACTGGTGTTGTTGTTGGCGTTCACGTTCATCGCGGTGTTTGCGCCACAGATTGCACCACCGCCGGAGAGATCGCGCGATCCGTACATGATCCCTCGGGATGGGTTCAGTACGACCCCTGCGGCACCTGACGACGAGCACCCCTTCGGCACAACGGAGGGGCAGTACGACATCTACTACGGGGTGGTGTGGGGCACGCGCACGGCCTTCCGCGTGGGCGTGGTGGTCACGATCTTTACGACGATCATCGGCCTGGCCGTGGGATCGGTGGCAGCCTTTTATGGAGGTTGGCTCGATGAAGTGCTCATGCGCATCACCGAGATCTTTCAGGCCTTCCCCTTCCTGTTGGCAGCCATCACCATGACCTCCGTGTTGCACACGATCTACGGGCGGGGAGAGGCAGGCCCGTTGACGTTCATGGCCAAGATGTTGGCGCTGGTGACCTTTGGGCACAACCCCGCCAAGCCGGTGGACCCTATGCAGATGCAGATCCTCACCGGCATATTGGCCATCATCGTCTTTGGTTGGATGACCTACGCGCGGGTCATTCGGGGCAACATCCTGGCCGTGCGGGAGTTGGAGTATGCGATGGCGGCTCGAGCCATCGGTGCCGGCAACATGCGCATCCTACTCCGGCATTTGCTGCCCAACGCGATTTTCCCGGTGCTGGTGATCGCCTCGATGAACATCGGGTCCTACGTGTTGAACTTTGCGGCGCTCAGTTTCCTGGGGCTAGGTGCGCAGAGGGGGTACGCCGACTGGGGCCAGATGATCAATTTTGCCCGCAACTGGATTCCCTCGCTGGCCGACCACTGGTACATCGTCGTCTATCCCGGTATGGCGATCGTGCTGTTCGTGCTGGCCTGGAACCTGGTAGGGGACGTCCTGCGTGACGTCCTCGACCCGCGCATGCGGGGGAGGGGTAATGGATTCTAATGCCACCGGTCATAGGCTCAGGCCTCAGGCTTCGGTCTGGGCCTCGGAGCGATGTTTGGCCCAATGGGTATCTTGAAGGACTATGACTTGCGCCGGGCAGCAGCGGGGCTGTTGCTCCTGGTTATCGGGCTGTGCTGTGCGACCTTCGTGGTCGCCAACCTGGCCAGGGATGTCTCGCTGTGGGCCTTCGGCCGGCGCGCCAGGGCGGTGGTGGTGGAGACCTGGGCTGAACCGATTGGTGAAGAGTCGGGTTTCCAGTATTTCGTACGCTACCAGTTCCAGACAGCAGACGGCCAGACGATTACCAGGAAGGCGAGCGTTGCAGCGCAAGAGTGGGCTAGCCTGGGGCTGGGGGGGGCGGTGGAGGTGGTCTACTTGCCCCTCTATCCGGCCCACAATCGGCTCGATGACTCCCGCCTTGTGCCCGTCCTGGCCTGCACCTACCTGCCATTGATGTTTCTGAGCGGGGCAGGATTAGTGTGGGGGTGGCGTCTTTCGGAGCCTATCCGTGCCCGGGTCCTGCGGCGAGGACCGCCCCCGGAGATCGGTTCAATGTGCCGGGAAGACGGTGGTGGGAGACAGAGGAGGCGGATGAGGCGGGTGGGCACGCCCGTGAGGCCGATGGGGGCCGATGAGGCCCGATGAGGCCCGATGAGTACATCGGGCCATCGGGCCATCGGGTACATCCGAGTGAGAGATGGCTTCAGGCAAGGAGCGTCCGGGGGAACCAATAGACGCTCTGATCCGGTTCGTGCTGCGCCAGAACACGGCAGTGACTCAGCCTTCAGCACAGGTGTGGCAACGGATTGAGGAGCAGGTCCGGCGGCGTAAGGTAGCTGCCGGCAGCCGCCCTGAGGTTGGCCGCCGGGCAAGAGTGTGGTGGGGTGCACGGCCGCGTCTGGGTTATTTCATCATCGCCGAATCCATGTTGTTAGGGAGACAGGACGTATAACCCGCAGCGCACCACTACCTGTGTCCCCTGCCCCGGTGCACTCTGGATGGTCATGAGGCCCCCCAAGCCTTGTGCCAGTTCAGCCATGCCTGCCAGCCCAAAGCGCCCACCGGTGGAACCCCCGGGACGGGAGCGATCCCTCGGAATCAGCGAGGCCGGATCGAAGCCCTGTCCATCGTCCGCGATCGTCAGCACGACCTCGTTCTCTTCGCACGCCAGGGTGACGATGGCGCGTGACGCCTGGGCGTGGCGCCAGGCGTTGGACAACGCCTCCTGGCAGATGCGATACAGGCCTGTAGCCGCCTCGTCCAGCAACGACAGGTCTTCTACGTACGTCTCCACCGGCAATCCCTGCACCGTCATCTCCTGTGCCAGCAAGCGGAGCGCTGCCGGCAGTCCCAACTGATCGAGCGCCAGTGGGCGCAGGTCGCTGCACAGCCGTCGCAATTTATCCACCAGCAGCCCGGCCTGGGTGTGAATCTCCTCCCGGATGTACCCATCCGCCGCTGGCCCGGCCTGGTCTCCCTGCTTCCCGGGTACTAGCCGGTAGCGCAGCAAACCCAAGTCCCGAATGACCCCGCTGTACAACTTCTGGGCCAGGTCGGCCCGTTCCTCCTCGCGGGCCGCGACCAGCCGCCGGTGCATCTCCTCGACCTGCGTCACCTTGGCCCGCAGTTCCGCCACCAGCCGTGCGTTCTGTGCTACCAAGGCGGCCTGGCGGCTCAGCGCGGTCAGAATGCGCCTGTCCTCCGGCCCCCATTCCCCGCTCGGTCGCGCGGCCAGTACCCACGTGCCGACCACTCGATCTTCCACGGCCAGGGGGACTGCGGCGTGATCGTGGGCCATCGTCACCTCGGCCTGATCGGCCACCTTGCTGCCGCCTGGCCATATTCGTGTGTCTGGAACTTGCGCTCCCGACGTGCCGACGATCTCCATCTTCCCTTCCTGCTCCAGCCACAGCGCCGCCCCGGGCAGATGCATGGCCTGGGGTACCCGGTGCACCAGCACCTGGACGAGCACTTGTGGGTCCACTGTGCAGGCCAGGGTGTGGCCTACTTCCTCGACCAGCCCCCGGTAGTCGTACCAGCCGCCGTAGAACAGGCGGTCCACCAGGCGTTGGGCGCGGCTTTGCAGCGGCTGGAACGTGATGGCGGCCAGCAGGGCCAGAGCGGCCAGCAGCACGGCACGCCCTGCCAGGTTCGCCGGCAAGACGACCGGAAAGATCGCCAGCACGCTCAAGTACAGGCCGAAGAGGACGAGGCTCACCACCAGGTAAACCAGTCCCCGGTTGAGGGCGCGGTCAAAGTTCATCAGGTTGTATCGCCAGAGCGCCACTGCATAGGTGATGGGGACCAGGCCCAACAACGGTATGGTGAATCTCCACAACCCTGACCCCCATCCGGCACTGCCGAGCAGGGCCATCGGCGCCACGGTGAGCAACCCGACGGGACCATAGCCCAGCAGGGTGCCGAAGACGACCAACCGGATCCATCGCCGGGTGTAGGGGGATCTGGTGGTCAGGTAAGCGAAGACCATCAGCCCAATAGCGGCAACGAAGCCCAGGAACAGCCACAGGTAAAGGAGGTTCTGGATCATGTGAACCGGGTAAGAGAATATCGGGCGTGCCCAGCGCAGCACTGCCAGGACCACGCCGGTGCCGTACAGCATCCGCAGCAGCCACCGTTGCCGGGCCAGCCAGTGCCGCTCTGGGAAGACGGCGTGAAAGTGGACCATCACCGGGGTCAGCAGACCGTTGAACACGCCAAACCACCTCGACATGGTGGACATTTCGGCGCTCGATAGTGTGCCCATCACCAGGCTGGCGGCCCCGACCTGGCCCAATGCGTAGAACAGTCGCGCCTCGGTGGCGTCTGGCCGGCTCATCACTACGACCAGTGAGCAGAGGCAGAAGGCGAGCGCGACCAGCAGAACCATCAGCCACGCCAGCCGGGTGCCAGCGGGGGTCATGGTCAGGGTCAGGGACGCCGCGTGCACCTGTTCCCCCTGTTGGAACGTGATCGGGACCACACTGCCGGGGCGGTAGGCGTTGTACTGGCAGACGTCCCACGTGGCTGTGTCGCAATTGCCCGCCGACAGGACTGTGTCTCCGACCCGCAGCCCGGCCTGCGCGGCCGGCCCGCCTTCATCCACCTCGAGGACCTGGCCGTCCGCATCCCACGTCGCCCCATCGGTGGCGCTCCCCGATAGGGAAATCGCCGCCCTGGCGATCAACAGCAACACGACGAGGGCAGGCAGCAGCCACAGGTATTTCGTCAGCCCTGAGCCTTTTCTGGTATTCTCGTCCATGCTGGAACCCTGTAAGAGTTTACCACACAACACGATAGACTTCAATGTCTCGTAGGACAGGGGGCTACCTGTACCCGAGGACAGGTTTCAGGGGAAGGTACGCCCTGCGGTGGATGGGCCTGGGGTACCCCCTGGCGACCACCAGACCGGTGAGTACTTGCGCAGAACGGCAAACCTCGCTATCATAGCGGATGAGTACATCCGGGCGGATGAGTACATCCGGGCGGGTGAGGGGGATGAGTACATCCCTTGCATCCGCGGTGCGGGGAGGGAAAAATGGCTATAGCCAAGATCATCGTCAATCCGTACGCGGGCCGCTGGAAGGCCAGGGCGGCCATACCCGACATCGAGCGGGCTTGCCAGAAGATCGGCCTGGACTATGAACTGGCCGCCACGGAGGGGTCAAATCACGGCATCGAACTGGCGCGGGAAGCGGCCCGGGCGGGCTTTTCGCCTATCGTCTCCGCCGGCGGCGACGGGAGCATCAGCGAGGTGGTCAACGGGCTGATGCAGGCGGCGGGGGACGGGATGGCCAGGCCGTTCGGCGTCATCCCGCTCGGCTCGGCGGACGACTTTGCCGACATGCTCGGCCTCGAAAAGGAGGTCGAAATGGCCTGCCGGGTGATCCTGGCCGGACACACGCGCGTCATTGACGTGGGGTGCGTCAACGGCCGCTTCTTCGACAATAACTCGGCCATTGGGCTGGAGCCGATGGTGTCCATCACCCAGGCGGCCATGAAACGGGTCAAAGGTACGCCGCGCTACGTGCTGGCGGCGCTCAAGACGATCCTCAGCCACAGGCCATGGCACGTGCGGCTGACCTGGGACGGCGGGGAGTACGATGGGCCGGCCGCGCTGGTCTCCGTGGGCAACAACCGGCGCACCGGGGGCGCGTTCTGGATGACGCCGCGCGCCGAGCCAGACGACGGCTACCTGGACTTTGTGTTCACGGGCAAACTGGGGCGGTTAAAGTTGCTGCGCTTGCTGCCCACCACCTTCGATGGCAGCCACGTCGAGCGGCCGGAGGTGACCTATGCCCGCACAACCCGCCTGACCATCGAGTGTGACCCGCCTACGCCGATCCAGGCCGACGGGGAACTGTTCGACCTGTCTGCATCGCACATCGAGTATTCGATTCTGCCGGGCCGGCTGCCGGTGATCGTGCCGGCCCCACGGGAGGGCAAGGAGGCCCTGGAATGACGCGCCAGTTGACCGCCGATGCGATCGTGGTGGGAGCGGGCACGAGCGGCTGTACCTTTGCCTGGCGCTTGGGCCAGGCCGGGTTTCGCCCGCTGGTGCTCGAAGAGCGCCGGTTGGAGGAACTGGGGCAGCACGTGGACATCTTCCACATGGACGAGGTGCGCTTCGCCGAGTTCGGCCTCCCCCTGCCCACCGACGAGGAACGGATCGGATACTATCCGACCGGGCTGGCCTGGTCGCCCGACCTGCGAGTGGGCGAAGAGGTTCGCTATGCCTTCTACGTGATGCACAAGCCGGCCTTCGAGCGCCGCTTCCATCGGTACGTGCGCGAGGCCGGGGGAGAGATCCTGGAGCGGGTCGAGGTGAGCGAGCCGATCGTCGGAGATGGGGCCGTCGCTGGCGTGCGGGCGACGCAGGACGGGGAGCCGCTGGAGGTGCGCGGCCGGATCGTGGTGGATGCTTCCGGCATCAACAGCGTCGTGCGCACGCGGCTGCCCGAAGATTTCGGGGTGGAGAACGACCCCATCCGCGACGAAGACACGCTGTTCGTGTGCCTGGAGTTCCGGGACCACTTTGAGGGGGAGCACCCGACGGGGCTCAATTTCTATCCGTTCCACAAGGCATTCTGGAACCCCAGCCGGGGCGAGGGGGCGATCCTGGGGATCGGGCAGCCGGGGAGTTACGAGTACGCCTGGCAGAAGCACCGGGAGTGGCGCGAGGAGTATTTTGGCGACCCTGGCCAGGTTCTCCAACGCAAGCAGGGCAAGACGCCCTATCGTCGCTCCCCGTACTCGCTGGTGGGCAACGGTTTCATGGTGATGGGGGACGCCGCGTTCCAGACCAAGCCCTTCTCCGGCGAGGGGGTGACGTCGTCGTTCACCGCCTGCCAGATTGCGGCGGAGGTGGCGACCGAGGCGCTCCGGCGTGGCGACGTGAGCCGGGAGGGGCTGTGGGACTACAACGTGCGCTATTTCCGGGGCCAGGGAGCCAAATTCGCCGCGCTGTTCGTGCAATTGCCGGCGGCGGCGGAACTCTCGCGCCGGGAGGTGGATTTCCTGTTCCACCACGGCCTCATTTTCAGCGGCGAGGATTTCCGCCAGATGAACCTGAACTATGAGACGGAGATGGGGCTGGGGCAGACGGTGGCGATGGCCGCAAGACTCGTCGGGGGGGTGCTGAGCGGGAGGTTTTCGGCCGCCAGTTTCAGGAGGCTGCTCGGCGTGTCCGGGACGGCGGCGAAGATCAAGGCGCTCTACCGGCGCTTCCCGGAAGACCTGGCGGAGTTCCCGGCGTGGGTGGGGGAGGCGAGGGGGGGTGTGGGGGGAGGGGGGAGACGTGAAACGTGAAACGTGACACGTGACACGTGACACGTGATGCGTGTTCCGTGTTTCGTGTTTCGTGTTGCATGGTCCATGTGTATGGGTGCTTCTTTCTCCTGTCTGTGCTATAATGGTGAATGGACCAACGTTGGAGGCCTGGCTGAGATGGGAGCGGTGTCTGAACGAGTCGCGAACCTGATTGCCCGGCTGGAGCCGGAGCAGGATACGAATAGCGCACTGGAGCAATGATTGGAGAACGAACTGGTCCGGCAGCTCAACGGTTACCAGTTCACAGAGCGGACCCTGAGCCGCAAGTACGGGATGCCCTTCGCCAAGTTCAAGGCGCGCCGCGTGGTTGAGCAACAGGGCTATTCGTTTGAGGTTTAATCGGACTTTTGGGATTGGGAGATGGCGCTGGACGGAATCGAAACAGTGGAGATCATGCTGGCCGAGTTGAAAGGAAATGGAGGTGTGGTGTGGCTATAGAGCTCAGCGAAGTGTTGCCTCAAGTGGAAACGGCACAGGTGGACATTACCGTTCACGTCTCGGCCAGGCTCAATGTGACTCAGGTTGCTGCCCGACGCAAGGTCAATGTGTTCCTGTTGAATGAAATCGGTACTGGCCTGGGCGGAGCCACCCCCATGTTGGTGATCCAGAACGACCGGCTGCGTTGGCGTGTCCCGGTGATCCTGGCCCTGTCGCCCATAGGGCGTCTTGGCCAGGTAGGACAGATTGACGTAGACGCGCAGACCGGGGAGATTCTGGCTGACGACCAACTGATCAAGGATATAGCCGATCATGCCGGACGACTGGTTGCCGGTTCCTCACTATAAACAGAGTGCTGATGGACAGTGCCTGCCGGCATGTGTCCGTATGGTGCTGGCTTACCTGGGACGTGACCTGACCGAGTCTCAGGTAGCCAAGGTGCTGCGTTCTCATACGTTCGGCACGCCGGCTCCCAACATTCGTCATCTTGAGTCGCTCGGCCTATCGGTGATGTTTGGACAGATGTCCTTGTCTCGACTTCGCGCTTACCTGCAGCAGGGTGTTCCCTGCATTGTATTTGTCCAGGCCAGCGATTTGCCTTACTCTGGAGTCGAAGGGTATCACGCTGTCGTTGTAGTCGGGTCAGGTGAACACGTTGTCTATGTTAGCGATCCAGCTTTTGACACAGGGCCTCAATCTGTTCCTCTCGACCACTTTATGTTGGCCTGGTCGGAGTTCGAGTATGAGTGTGCCATCATAATGAAGAGCCAGGTTGAACCCGAACCCAGATAGCGGACTGGTCGCCATCCCGTTGGATCTCCCGGTGGCCCAGGCGCTCAGGCATATCTCACGTGCTGTCGTCCCTGAAATGCCCGACCGGATCATCGCTGCGGCGCCGCTTTATCTGGGGCTGCCGCTCGTGCCCGCTATTGTCGTGTTAGTGATTCTCTTCTTCGGGCTTGCGGTATGGTTGGCGTTCATAGTACCACAGGAGCACGTCTTTAGACACCTTGAACTGAACCCGGCGAAGGTACCCGTCTCGCTCGGCTTGACTTATCCCAGATATATCGGAGGCGGGGATCAGGGTAGTGTGAATGTGACCATATGCAATGAGGCAGGGTGTAGACCACCTGATCCGGCAAGCGGGCAGCGTTGACCTGGCAGAAAGGCGACGGCGGGCTGTGGCCGCTGCCGGGCGCTTTCGTTCCGGGCGGCCCGACGTTTCGGCCCGGCACGACGAGTACCTGGCGGAGGCATATCAAGGGTGAGCGTACAGGGATTCGCGTGTATTCCGTAACGTCAGGGAGGGGAACCAGATGGACGAGCATGAGCAACAGATAGACTTGCTCCAGGAACAGATCGAGCGCCGCCGCAAGCGCGGCCTGGAGGAACTGGCCAAGATCGTCAACCGGGGCCGGCACCCGGTCTATAGTACCTTCGAAGTGACTTCTACGTCCGAACGAGTCTATACCGTCCAGATCCGTTCACTCACCGAGCGGCTCAACACCTGCACCTGTCCCGACTACCGCACCAGCACCATCGGCACGTGCAAGCACATCGAGGGGGTGCTGGCGAACCTGGAAAAAGAGTTCGCCGGGCAGTGGCAGGAGTTCATCGCTCAGGCCCCGCCCGTCACTCAAATATACGTCCACCACGCCGAACGCACCACCGTGCGCGTCACGTTGCCTCTCCCGGATAGTAAGCGGCTGTCCGAGATTGTGGCCCGCTATTTCGACGCCGAGGGGGTCCTGCAGGGCAAGGCCACGCAGAGCCTGCCCGCGCTGCTCGGTGAACTGGGCCGGCTGCCCGCCCGCGAGCGGAGCCAGGTGCACGTGGACCAGGCCGCACACGACTATCTGAAGAACCAACAGGACATTGAAGCGGTCGAGCAACAGAAGCGCTGGTTCCTCGACCAGGTGGAACAGGGGAACCGCTCGCTCAACGTGCTCTCGACGCCGCTCTACGGTTACCAGGAGGAGGGGTTGCTCCACCTGGCCTTTGGCCGGCGCGTGCTGCTGGCCGACGACATGGGCCTGGGCAAGACGATCCAGGCCATCGCCGCCGCCGCCTTGCTCAAGCAACTGCGCGACATCGAGCACGTGCTGGTGGTCTGCCCCGCTTCGCTCAAGCACCAGTGGGCGCGCGAAATCCGCCGCTTCACCTCGTTGCCCGTCCAGGTCATCGAAGGGGGCCAGATTGAGCGCCGTAAGTTCTATCGGGAGCCCCAGTTCTTCAACGTCGTCAACTATGAACTGGTGCGCTACGACGAAGACGAAATCGTCCGGCAAGAGTTCGACCTGGTGATCCTCGACGAAGCGCAGCGCATCAAGAACTGGCGGACCAAGACCGCCGACACGGTCAAGCAGTTGCGCAGCCCGTACGCCTTCGTCCTGACCGGTACGCCGCTGGAGAATCGCCTCGACGAACTGTATTCCGTCTTGCAGTTCATTGACCCCACCATCCTGGGGCCGCTATGGCTGTTCAACCAGCGCTACTATGACGTCGAACGGCGCCCTTCCGGCTCCTACAAGGTGCTGGGCTACAAGAACCTGGACGAATTGCGCCATCGCATCGCGCCGTACCTGTTACGCCGCGTGCGCGAGGAAGTGCTGCTCGACCTGCCGGAGCGCATTGACAGCAACTATTTCGTCGAGATGACCGACCCCCAGTGGGTCGCTTATACCGAATACGAGCACAAGGTCGCCAAGTTGATGGCGCTGGCCAAGCGGCGGCCGCTGACGCCAGAGGAGCACAAGATACTCCTGGGCTGCCTGGTCAAGATGCGCCTGATTTGCAATGCCCTGGCGCTGCACGACCCGGAGATCAAGCCCCAGGACCGCGAAAAGACCGCCCCCAAGTTGCGCGAGTTGCGCGAAATCCTCGGCGAGGAGGTCGCCAGCAACGGTCACAAGGCCCTCATCTTTAGCCAGTGGAGCAGTATGCTCGCGTTGACTGAGCCGGGGCTGGAGCGGCTGAAATTGGGGTGGGTCAAACTGACCGGGGCAGTGCCCTCCAAGAAGCGCGGTGCGCTGATCGAGCGCTTCTTCGATGACCCCCAGTGCAAGGTCTTTCTCTCTACCGATGCCGGCGGTGTCGGGTTGAACCTGCAGGCGGCCAGCATGGTGATCAACCTCGACCTGCCCTGGAACCCGGCGGTGCTCTCGCAGCGCATCGCCCGCGCGCACCGTCATGGCCAGGCCCACACGGTAAACGTCGTCAACCTGATCGCCAAAGGCACGATCGAGGAGCGCATGCTGGAGACGCTGGCGGCCAAACGGGCCGTGTTCGACGCGGCGCTGAACGAGGACAGCACGGTCACCGATCTCTCGTTCGCCGACGCGGGCCAGGGGATCTTAAATCGGCTCGAGGTGTTGCTGGGCGTCCAGGAAGCGGTCAAGCCGGAACTGGTGCTCGAACCTACTGCCGTTCCGGCGGAGGCGGTGCCAGCAGCCGTGCCGGCACCTACGTTGCCGGGCTTTACCGACTTGCTGGTAGGGCGCTACCCGGGCCGCATTCTCCTGGTGCGAGAGGCCCCGCAACTGCCTGGCGCTGCGGCCGATGTTGGGGATGAGTACATCCCTAGCATCCTCGTGGTCGTAGATCACGAGCCGGCCAAACTGCGCTCCAAGGTCGAGCAGTTGCTCAACGAACACTATGGCAGTTTCCCTGCCCCGGGCCTCTTGCTGATGGAGCAGGAGGGCTACCGGGCCCTGGCGGCCCTCACGGGTGGGTTGATGGAGCAGGCGGCGGCGACGGCCACCGTCTACCGGGCTCCGGCCATCCCCGCACCGGCCCGCGACGACGCGCGCAAGGCGCTGGAAAGGCGGCTGCGCCGTGCCAGCGAGGGGTTCGACACGGCGGACAAGCGGCTCAAACTGGCGTCGGTCGTGCTGGGGGGCGGCTTCCCCGAGGAGGTGATGCGCCCGGTGCGCCAGGCGTTGGGGTGGGCGCTGAGCGCGCACCTCTCGCTCTTGAAGGACAAAGCGCCGGGCGAGGAGTTGCCTTCCCCGCGCCTGGTCGAGGCGGAACTGGTGGCGCCCGGTCGCATCGGTACCGACATAGCCGCCCGCGTGGACCGCGTGCGGGCCCTGACCGCGTCACCGGCCGAGGGGGAGGAGGAGGCTCCGCCTCCCAGCGTCGAGGCGGCCCAAGGGTTCATCTCCACCATCCAGGAACTGATTGACGTGGGGCGGGAACTGGTTGCCAAGGAGGGGTTATAGGTGTGTGAGACACCAGGCGATGAGGATTCTGATTACGGCCGGGATATTCCCACCGGATGTGGGTGGCCCCGCTACCTACGTGCCGGGCGTGGCCGAGGCCCTGGCCTCGCGCGGGCACGAGGTCACCGTGGTCGCGCCGCAAGAACGATCGGATGTACTTCATCCGCCGCTTGCCTGCCCGATCGCCGACGGATGTACTTCATCCGCTCCATCCTACCGCCTGGTGCGGTTCCTGCGCGCCCGTTACCTGCGGTATGCCAACTTTTTCGTCGAACTGGTGCGCGCGTTTGTGGCTATCCTGCGCGAGGCTCGCGCGTGTGACGTGCTGTTCGTCAACGGCCTGGGATTGCCTGCGGTGCTGGCCAGCCGGTTGACGGGCAAGCCGATGGTGGTCAAGGTGGTGGGTGATGAGGCCTGGGAATTGGCGCACGCCCGTGGCTGGACGACTCTCAACCTGGACAGATTTCAAGGAGCGCACAGCGGGTGGTTGCGTGTCCTCAAATGGTGGTATTATTTGGCGGCCAGACGGGCGCGGGCGGTGATTGTCCCCAGCCGTTACCTGGCTTACATTGTGGAGGGGTGGGGGATACCTCACAATCAGATTCACATGGTGTACAATGCATTCCTCTTGCCAGAGCAGCCAGAGGGCCAGTGGCCGGATGTAGAGTTGCCTCTACCTTTCTACCAGGGGTTTCGTCTGGTGACGGTCGGGCGGTTGGTGCCGCACAAATGCATTGACACCATAATTGCCACGCTTGGCCGGATGAAAGATGCCACACTGGTGGTCGTCGGCGACGGGCCACAGAGGCCAGCCTTGCAGGCCCTGGTGCAGCAGTTGGGACTGGCGGATCGCGTGCTCCTGGCTGGCAGCCTGCCCCAGCAGCAGGTGTGGGGGTTGTTAGCACACTATGCCGATGTGCTCGTCCTCAACTCGATCTACGAGGGGCTGCCCCACGTCCTGCTTGAGGCGGCGTACTGGGGTGTACCGGTGGTGGCGACAGCGGTGGGGGGAACTCGGGAGGTCGTGCGCGATGGCGAGACTGGCATACTGGTCTCTCCCGATTCTCCTGATGGCTTGCTGGCCGCTCTGCAGCGGCTACAGGCCGATATTGGTTTGCGCCATTTCCTTTCGGCCAATACCCGTCGTGGCGTGACCCGGTTTTCAGCTGAACGAATGGTCGAGGAAACGGAGCGGATCCTGGAAGGCGTATGAACGTACTGCTGTTAGGATACGATTGGACGGTTTTCAAGGATGCACCCACAGCCGGTGACACCAGAACCCGGATGGCCGGCTATGCCCGCCGGCTGGACGAATTGAAACCTGGTAGTACGCTGACCTTGATGAGTTATTCCCGTGAGAGGCTATCCGGTATCCGAAGGGGTGGGGACAACCTGTGGTTTGTGCCGGCCTACGCTCCCAACCCCCACCTCTTTCTATTATCGGGTTGGTTCCAGGCGGTACACTTGCCGAAACATCTCTGGCCGGACGTCATTTCCAGCCAATCTCCCTTTGAGGATGCAATTCTGGGATTACTATTGGGAAAACGGTTCAGGGCCAAGTGTGAGGTTCAGACCCATTTTGACCTCGTGTCACCCTATTGGCTCAAGGAACATCCCATCATCAACTGCTGGCGCATTCGCCTAGCCCGGTTCTGCTATCGGCGAGCGGACCTGGTGCGGGTTCCTTCCTCCCGGCTCAAGCGGGAGATAGCCAGGCAACTAGGCATTGAGGATGGCAAGATTCGGGCCGTGATTGTTCCGTCCTCATTTGCCGGTAGTGCTGTCACTGGCGCGCAGCGCGACGCAGTGCAACCCGATCTGCCTGGCGGTCATTCGCAATATGTGCTATATCTCGGTCGGCTGGCCTGGGAGAAGAACATTCCTTTCTTGCTGGACGTTGCAACCGAGGTCCGCGCACGCCGCCCCAGCGTAGGGTTTGTGATTGCTGGCGATGGTCCTCAGCGTGAGTTCCTGGAACGGGAGGTTGAGAGGCGCAATCTTCATCGTCACGTTCATCTATTGGGACAAGTTCCACACCAGCATATCGGCGGCCTTTTGGCTCAGGCCAATGTTCTGATCTTGCCCTCGTACTACGAAGGTCTGGCCCGAGTGGAACTGGAGGCGTATGCGGCCGGGGTCCCTTGTGTCAGTACGTCTGTCAGTGGTGCTGACGATATGATACTCAATGGCGAAACCGGCTTCATTGTTGAGGTCAATGACCTGCCGACGTTCGTTGAGCGACTGACGTGGCTGCTTGATCATCCAGATGAAGCGCGGAAAATGGGCTCGAGGGGGCAACAGCACGTGTTGGCGAAGTATGCATACGAGCGCGTGGTGGATGAATTGGTACGGGGCTGGATCGGCCTGGTAAGCCAGAAGTGATGTGACCGATGAGACTGGTAATGATTACCCCCCGGGTGGATTCGTCTGACCCGGTACATGGGTTTATTGTCAGCTGGATTACGGCGTTGGCGGCACAGGTAGAACAGCTTTGGGTGGTCACACCCCGTGCCCGAAGGGAGCCTTTGCCCGATAACATTGCGGTATATGAAGTAGGGCGGGGCTGTAGGAAGAAAGAGACCATTCTACACGCCTGGCTCAATTTCCATCGTGTGATGTGGCACCTGACGCGCGACGATCGTGTGGATGGCATCTTTGCCCACATGTACCCCAAGTTTGCTATCCTGGCAGTACCGTATGCAAAACCACGACGGATTCCACTGGTGATGTGGTACACCCACACGAGTGTCAGTTGGCAGTTACGCCTGGCAGGCAAGTTCGTTGATGGTATTGTTACAGCCTCCAGGGGCAGTTGTCGCTTAGATAGCAGCAAAGTCAGAGTGGTTGGCCATGGCATTGATACCAAGCGATTCTCGCCATCTTCTCAGGCTCGTCACCCGGACGGGGCATTGACCGTCCTGTCCGTGGGGCGTATTTCTCCGGCCAAGCACTATGAAGTGATCATCGAGGCAGTGGCTGGCCTGATTCAGCACGACAAGATAGGGAACCTTCGGCTACGATTGGTGGGGGATGCGCCGCGCAGGGAGCAGGCTTCCTATCTGGAGGAATTGAAAAACCTGGTCATCTCCCCAGGTCTATCTGAACACGTGTTCTTCGAGGGTGCCGTTCCTCACGATAAGGTAGTCCGCGCGTACCAGCAGGCCGATGTGTTTGTTAGTGCATCACAGACAGGCTTGGACAAGGCAGTTCTGGAGGCTATGGCTTGTGGCTTGATCCCGGTGGTGTCTCTGCCAGAGTTCGCGTTTACGTTGGGTGTGTATGCTGAGAGGTTGATATACAAGGCTGGCGATGCTTCCGATCTGGCCCGCAAGTTGCAGTACGTTTGGTCACTGCCTCTCGACGAGCGAGAGCAATTGGGTTGCCAGATGCGCAGCCTGGTAAGAGAAAAGCACGACGTCCATACGTTGATGGGACGGGTAGTGGGTCTGTTCGAAATGCTGAACGGTTGATGGAGTAGCCAGCCTGATCGCGCTGTGAATAAGGCGGCCGAGTCCGAAGATGCTAAAGCTGATGTACATATCCACCGCACGCATACCCAGCGAAAAGGCACACCCATACCAGATTCTGCAGATGTGTGACGCCTTTACCGAGCATAACGTCGAAGTTGAGTTGCTACATCCTTATCGAGAAAACACACCGGCCATGGCTGCCGCTAGCGATGTAGGAGAGTATTATGGCTTACGACCACGATTCGCACTGGTTACGCTTCCCACGCTCGATATCTTACATCGTACTGAGCATGTCCTGGCTAGTTTTCCGTCGCTGTTGTTTCGAGTAGGGCAGCGGTTCGCGTTCAACCTGCTGATCGCTACCTATGCCCGTTCGGTGTTACGATACTTGCGCCATCACGCGGCGGATGTCTATTATCTGAGGGACATGCAGATCCTATGGGCGTTGTGCCGCGCCCGGCCCGACCTGGCATCGCGTATCGTATATGAAGCGCACATGTTTCCAAAGGCTGCAATGGATCAGCAGAAGGTACGCGTGGCCCTGCCGCAGGTCAGTGGGGTTGTCACCGTCACACATCACTTGAAGAGACTATATACCCAGGCTGGGATCCAACCTGAGAAAGTCTTGGTGGCGCCGGATAGCGTGGATCTCCGGCGGTTTGAACGAGTGAAGATGGATCGACGTGAGGCGCGTTTGTACCTCAACCTGCCGCCGGAATGCTTCATGGTGGGCTACGTGGGCCGGCTACGCGCCCTGGGGCAAGAGAGGGGGGTAGGCTGTCTCGTCGAAGCCATGGCTATGCTAAAGGGCACTGCGCCTTCACTTGGTGTAGCCATGTGTTGTGTGGGGGGCCCTGAGGAGGCAGCCCTGCAATACCAGGCACTAGCCGATCAATTGGGGCTGACCGCGGAACAAACAATCTTCGTCCCCCAGATTCCGCCCGTGATAGTCCCGCTGTATCTATGCGCTTTTGACGTGTGTGTTATGCCGTTTCCGTGGACGCAACATTACGCCTACTATGTGTCTCCGCTCAAGCTCTTCGAATACATGGCTGCACAACGACCGATCGTCGCTACTGAACTGCCCTCTGTGCAGGAGGTACTGCGGCATGACTACAACGCCTACCTGGTTCCACCGGACAACCCCCAGGCCCTGGCAGAAGGTATCCTGTGGCTTGCCACGCATCCCGAGGCTGCACAATCCTTGGCACGCCAGGCCCGCGCGGACGTGGAACAGTATACCTGGCCCAAACGAGCAGAGCGGGTCCTGGCGTTCTTAAGCAGAAGCAGCCACTCAGACCTGCAGGAGATCGCTGCATGAGCACGTGGGACGCTCGTCGTTTCGAGATTCAGGCAAGCCAGTACGAGTTTCCATACCACTACCTGCTAACGTTGGGTGAACCGGGAGCGATCGCAATCGGCAAGTTTCTGGATTGGGGACTCGATTACCCCTTGCCGGGCTGTGAGATCACACCATACGTCGTATTTTCGAGCAGGGGAGACCTGATTGCGAGACAGGTTTAGCCATTTTCTGGCCGTTCTCAGCGACCGGCTGCAACTGGACGTTCGCTATTTTCTTCAGGGAGGCTTGTGGCTTTCGCTCCCGTTTCTGGCCAACTACCTATTAGGCATGTTCCGATCCGTCGTACTGGCACGCTTGACGGGACAGGTTACGTATGGCCAGTTCGGATTCGTCAATGATGTCGCAGGCACACTCAGTGTTCTGACACTTCCGGGCGTCAATACGGCACTAACAGAGACTGTGGTGCGCGGCAATTTTGGCTCCATCGTGGATGCGGCTAGGGCCCGTGCCAGGTGGGGGTTATTGAGCAGCCTGGCGATCGTCGGCGTATGGTTGTACTTCCTGTATCGCGGGCAGTCTGACCTGGTTGTCGCTCTGGTGGTCATCAGTGCTTTTCAGCCTCTGATCTCAGCCTTTCAGGTCGTCGTGGCGTACTATGGTGGGCGCAAGCGTTTTGACCTGGTCAGTCTGATCAGGGTCGGTATAATGGCCTTCGGCACACTCGCTTTGTTGTTGGCCCTATGGCTCCAGCAGGGTGTGGTGTGGTTGATTGTCGCGAATAGCGGTGTACAGCTGCTGTTCTACCTGGCATTTTATCAGCACGTTGCCCGGCATACACGGGCTGCTCCGCGCGATCCGGGGATGGTGGCGTATGGTCGTGCCCTCACGTGGGCTAACGCTATCAGTTCAGCCGCTTTTTACCTTGATGGAGTTGTGCTGGGCTTCTCCGCTGGCTTCATAGACGTGGCCGTATATAATATTGCTTCTATCCTGCCCGAGAGCATCAAAGGCTTGATGAGGATGTTGACGCCGCTGGCCATGCCCAAAATTGCCGAACACCCAGATAAACAGGTTTACACACGGCGCACTCGCCAGTATTTGCTATATTTGTTGGCGTTCAACCTGGTGGTCGTAGTTTTGGCTATTCTAGCCATCCCCTTTGTAGTGAGGCTTCTCTATGGCGAGCGTTATGCTGCCTCGGCTCAGTATGCCCAGTTGCTTATGCTCTCTCTGGCTGCCGGTGCGCCCAGTTCTTTCTTTACCGCTGCTCTGCAGGCGCGCAAGCAGACCCGGGCGATCTATTGGTTTAACCTCATATACGGTGTGTTGCAGGTCAGCACGCTGATCATCTTCGTGCCTCTGTGGGGCATCTTGGGTATCGTGATCAGCCGTATCGTCACCCGCTGGGGGGCGACGTTGTATCAATGGTACGCGGTTACAAAGATCTAGGATAGAATGCTTGTATGTGTGGCATCTGCGGCATCAGAGATTTCGACAACAAGCCTGTGGATGAGGCGGTGCTTGTCAAGATGCGTGACATCCTGACGCACCGTGGGCCGGACGATGCTGGACATTACGTCGCGCCCGGCATTGGTTTTGGGATTCGTCGCCTGGGTGTCATTGATCTGGTAACCGGACACCAGCCAGTTCACAACGAGGATGAGAGCATATGGGTCGTGTTTAACGGTGAGATATACAACCATCTGGAGATACGTACCAGGCTAGAGCGGAACGGGCATCGCTACTATACTCAAAGTGACACGGAAACCATTGTCCACGCTTACGAAGAGTACGATCTAGATTTCGTCAGCTACTTCAATGGCATGTTCGGTGTGGCCCTATGGGACGCCCGTAAGCGATTGCTCGTCCTGGCCCGCGATCGGTTGGGGCAGAAACCATTGTACTATACCGTGCACAACGGGTGCCTGTTATTTGCCTCGGAGATCAAAGCGATCCTGGCCATCGAGAGTGTACCTCGGGCGGTTGACCGCAGCGGGCTGTCTTTGTATCTTTCTCTAAGTTACGTGCCTTCCCCTCACACGATGTTCGCAGGCATTCAGAAGCTGCCACCAGGGCACTTGCTTGTCTGTCAAGATGGCCGAGTTACAACCCGGTGCTACTGGCAAGTGAAGTATCAACCTGACTTCACATTGGATGAGAATACTTGTGTCGAACAGGTGCGCACCAGGCTGATCGAGTCCGTTCGGAGGCAATTGCTGAGCGATGTTCCACTCGGAGCATTCTTGAGTGGAGGGATTGATTCATCTATCGTGGTTGGACTGATGAGTCGCCTCTCAAATAGCCCGGTCCAAACGTTTTCTGTGGGCTATCATGAAAATGCAGGTGGTTCTGCCAAGTTCAATGTGGATGTAGAACATGCCAGGATTATCGCCCATCATTTCCACACAGATCACTATGAGGTCATGGTGCAACGGAGCGACGACATCCCCTCGCTGTGGCCCCGCCTGCTCTGGCAGTTAGATGAGCCCATTGCCAATCCGACGCTGGTACTGTATTACATACTCTCCAGATTTGCCCGTCGCAGCATTACAGTAGCCCTGGGCGGCGATGGGGGCGACGAATTGTTTGCCGGGTACAATCGCTATTACACCGATTACACGCTGGCCTCGTGGTATTACCGGTTGCCCGCTACGCTGCGACAGGCTGTTGCCAGAGCGGTGTCTCATGTCTCTACTCCCCACTTTGTCAGGACCTTAGCCGTTCGGCTCGGCGGCAGTGCAGAACCATATCAGCGTTACCTCTTTTGGTGGGATTATTTCAAACCAGATGAGCGAGCCCGTATTCTGACCGATGCCGATGTTTCGGCACAGGTATTTGCTGCGGTGATTGAACCCTACCTGGTAGAGCCATACGCTGACAGCCACACGTTTGACTCTTTCACGGCCCGCATGGCACTGACCGATCTTCGGCTCTGGATTGCCGACTTGTCCAACATGTTGGTAGATAAAATGAGTATGTTGACTTCGCTTGAGGTTCGCTCGCCTTTCCTCGACTACGAGTTTGTCGAATTTGCTCAGACTATCCCTTTTCATCTGAAATTGAAACCCACGCTAAGGCCTTGGTGGTCAGGGAGCAAGTACGTTCTGAAGAGGGCCTTTGGTGATGTGCTTCCCCGCGAGATCCTGGAGCGCCCCAAATGGGGTTTCTTGGGCCCGGCTTCCCGTTGGTTGCGCACTGAGTTGTGTCCAATGGCGCTGGACTTGTTATCACCAGCCGCCTTACGCAGGAGCGGCTTCTTCGATCCTGTCTATGCCAACACGCTGCTGCAAGGCCATCTGGATGGAACAGCCTATAACCTGCAAAAGGTCTGGACACTGTTGGTCTTCCAACTTTGGTACGAAATATATATCGAACAAAACCCTGCTTATACTCCCGGTTGATTGTGTCCATGTCTCCAAGCAATTCGCAGCCTTATCGCCTCATGTTCGTTGCTCCCAACCTCGGTGGTGGCGGTGCCGAACGGGCGCTGGTCAATATCATCAACTACCTGGACCGAAGCCGCTTCCAGCCGCACCTGGCTCTTTTCCAGAAAACGGGTGTGTTCTTGAAGGAATTGGCGCCTGACGTGCCCGTGTATGAAGTTCAGCCGACGGACTATGGCTTGCCTCAGCGCAATTGGGTTCGTGTTTGGGCTATCAAGCGGCTGTGTGACCGGCTTCAACCCGCTTTGGTCATGAGCGTGACGTGGCAGGTCAACTTTATCGCAGCCTTGACCGGCAGCCTGTTCCAATTGAACTGTCCATTGGTCACAAATGAACAGGTAGCCCTGAGCCGACATTTGAAGACAGCCTGGCAACGCCATATTTTCTGGCCGGTAGCCCGTAGAGTCTACCGGCGTATCACCAAAATCGTCACCATTTCCGAGGGTATTGCTGCTGAATTGCAACACGGCCTGGCCCTACCGCACGACAAGTTCCAGATCATCTACAACCCTGTCGCTGTGGCCGAAATCCGCCAAAGAGCCGATCAGGCCGTGGGCATGGTCTCACTCCCCCATCCGCTCTTGGTGGCCGTTGGCCGGCTCGATCCACAGAAGAACTTTCCCCTGCTGTTCGGAGCCATCAAGCGGGTTGTACAGGAGCAGCCCGTTACGCTTTACGTCCTGGGCGAGGGCAGCGCACGCCCTCACCTGGAGAGTTTGATTCGGTCTCTGGGCCTTCAATCCTGTGTTCACTTGCTCGGCTTTCAATGTAATCCCTATGCTTATGTAAAACAAGCGGATCTATTCGTGCTTTCGTCTGATTATGAAGGTTTCGCCAACGTCATCGTGGAGGCTATGGCGGTGGGCACACCCGTGGTAGCCACCGATTGCCCTTACGGCCCCCGTGACATTCTGGCTGGTGGCCAGTATGGCATCCTGGTGCCACCGGGCGATGAGGAAGCCCTGGCCCAGGCGATATTGGCCTACCTGAAGAATCCGGGCCAGCGCAGTCAAATGGAGCCGATTGTCCAACGCCGGGCAGAGGTATTCTCTGTGGAGGAGATTGTGCCCCAATATGAACGACTGTTTTCAGAACTGCTGGCTCCACAAGTCAACTGACCCAGGGGACAATTAAGGAGTCTCACAGGCGGCGGATTCATGTGTGGCATCAACGGCAAACTCTACTGCGACTCGATGCGCCCGGTGGATGAAGCCCTCATCCGCCGGATGAATGGCATCTTGCACCACCGTGGCCCGGACGACGAGGGTGTCTGGATCGGTGGATCCATCGGCCTGGGGCACTGCCGCCTGGCCATCATTGACCTTTCTCCTACCGGCCACCAGCCGATGAGCAACGAAGATGGCACAGTCTGGCTTACCTATAATGGCGAAATCTACAATCACCTGGACCTGCGGACAGGGCTGGAACGGCGCGGCCACCGCTATCACAGTACTTCCGATACAGAAACCATTATCCACCTGTACGAGGAGTATGGTCGTGACTGCGTGCACTACCTGCGTGGCATGTTCGCCTTTGCCTTGTGGGATGATCGACAGCGTTGCCTGCTCCTGGCTCGCGATCGCTTCGGGAAGAAGCCACTGCTCTACGCCGAGACGGGCGGGGGGCTAACCTTTGCTTCCGAGATCAAGGCTCTCCTTCAGGATCCGGCTGTCTCGCGTGACGTGGACGACGTGGCCCTGCATCACTATCTGACCTACGGGTACATCCCAGGACCGCAGACCGCTTTCCGCCAGATTCACAAACTGCCCCCGGCCAGCACGCTCCTGTGGGAGAACGGTCGCATCTCGATTGAGCGATACTGGACGTTGCGCTACACGCCCAAACTGGAAATAGGCGAGGAAGAGGCCACTGAGCAACTTCTGGCTCTTCTGCGCGACGCGACCCGCATGCGGCTGATGAGCGAAGTACCGTTGGGCGCTTTCCTCAGCGGTGGGGTTGACTCTAGCGCCATCGTCGCGTTGATGGCTGAGGCGATGGATGAACCGGTCAAGACTTTCTCCATCGGCTTCGACGATCAGACCTTCAACGAACTGCACTACGCGCGCCAGGTCGCGCAGCGGTACGCCACCGATCACCACGAGTTCATCGTGACACCCGACGCGCTGGCTATCTTGCCGGAACTGGTATGGGCCTACGGCGAGCCTTATGCCGACTCTTCTGCTCTGCCGACCTACTACGTCGCCCGCGAGACGCGCCGGTACGTCACGGTCGCCCTCAACGGCGACGGTGGAGACGAAGCCTTTGCTGGCTACGAGCGCTATCTGGCTGCCCGGTTGGCTGCCCGCTACGAGCGGGCACCGCGCTGGCTGCGAGAAGGTATCGTCGCCCCGCTGGCCCGCCGCCTGCCCGAATCCACCCGCCGCAAAGACCCTGTGCGCCAGCTCAAGCGCTTCGTCATGGCCATGGAAACGTCCCCGGAACGGCGCTATGCTCGCTGGATCATCCTGCTGGACAACCTGGAAAAGGAACGGCTGTGTACACCGGAGTTTCGTGCACGGATGGCAGGGATAGATTCCCTGGTCCTGCTCGAGCAGGCCTATGCCGCTGCCGACAGCCCCGACTTCGTCGAACGCACCCAGTTCGTGGACGTGCACACCTACTTGCCAGATGACCTCCTGGTCAAGGTGGACGTCGCCACCATGATTCACTCACTGGAGGGTCGCTCTCCGTTTCTGGATCACGAAGTGGCCGAGTTTGCCGCCCGGCTGCCGCCAGAGTACAAGTTGCGGGGCCGGACGTCCAAGTACATCCTCAAGCGTGCCATGCGCAACCATCTGCCGGATTCTATCCTGCACCGCGACAAACAAGGCTTTGCCATGCCGGTGGGCCGCTGGTTTCGCCATGAACTGCGGCCAGTGGCCTACGACGTGCTCCTCGACCCGCGCACGCTTCAGCGTGGCATCCTGGAAGGGAGCGCAGTGCACGCGCTATTAGACGAACACGTCTCAGGGCAGGTCAACCACGGCTACCGCATCTGGGAACTCGTGTTCCTGGAACTCTGGTTTCGCACCTACGTGGACCGTCCGCGTGCGATGCTGAGCGGCCCTGCTGAAGAGATCTTGTGATGCTGGATGGTCGTTCTTTATCTCATCACCGAACTTGATACCGGCGGTGCGCAAGTTGCCCTCTTGCGCCTGCTGACCGGCCTGGACCGCGAGCGTTTCTCTCCTGCCGTCGCCTGTCTCTACAATGGCGATAAGCCTGTGGCCCAGGCGATACGTGCCATCGGCATCGAAGTGTTCGACGCGCGCATGCGTCACAAGGCGGATCTGGTCGCCTTGGTGCGCCTGTACGATTGGATTCGCCACATCCGCCCGACAATTTTACATACCAGCCTTTTCCATGCCAACCTGACCGGCCGCCTCCTGGGCCGGCTGGCGGGCGTACCGATGATCGTATGCTCTGAGCGCACGATGGTGATGGAGAGCGAGTGGCGCTATCGCTTCAACCGGTGGACCATTGGACTGGTGGATCGTGTGACGGCTGTCTCAGCCAACGTGCGCGATTTTTGCATTTCCCACATCGGCCTGCCGGCGGACAAGCTGGTTCTCATCCCGAATGGCGTTGAGGTGTCAGAAACGCCTCTCATCTCGTGCCAGGAGGCTCGCGTTGAGTTGGGCCTGCCCCTCGATGTCCCGGCGATCGGCACCGTCAGCAGGCTGGACCCGGTCAAAGGCATAGGCTTTCTGATCCAGGCCCTCGCCCGTGTGGATAGCGCGCATCTGGCTGTCGTCGGCGATGGGCCGGAACGCGCAGTATTGGGATCACTGGCCAGTAGTCTGGATGTGGCCGACCGGGTCCACTGGGCAGGGCACCGGCACGATGTTCCCCGGTTGTTGCCCGCGTTCGACCTCTTCGTCCAACCTTCCTTGCACGAGGGGCTACCGAACACGGTATTAGAAGCCATGGCGGCCGAACTGCCCGTCGTCGCTACTACCGTCGGTGGTACTCCAGAGGTGGTGGTAGACGGTGTCACTGGGTTGTTGGTGCCCCCCTGCGACTCGGTAGCCCTGGCCGAGGCAATCGCAACCATCTTGCGCGATCCGGGTCTGCGGCGTACAATGGGGCAGGCTGGGCGGGAGCGAGTGAGGCGATACTTTTCTCTGGAGCAGATGATACAACGGACACAGGTCCTGTACGAACATCTCCTGAAAGCCCCAGTTATGTGACAGGAAAGTGGACATTACTTCGACGCCATCTCTGAACCGGGCGGAGATCACCCGCCGGAACTACCAGCGGGCGCGTATGGCGCACTGGGATGCGGTCGCCCGTCAGATGGACACCTGGACGGGCTGGGGAGGCTATTATCACCGGCGCCTGGCCGAGATTTACCGGTTTCTGGTTACTCCAGGACAGCGGGTTATCGAAATCGGCTGTGCACAAGGGGATTTGTTGGCAACACTCAAACCAGCGCTGGGGGTTGGAGTGGACTTTTCCAGCGAAATGCTCAAGCGCGCAGTGCAACGGCATCCTGAACTCCACTTTATCCAGGCCGACGCGCACAACTTGTGCCTGGATATGCAATTCGATGTCGTCATTCTTTCTGACCTGGTCAACGATCTGTGGGATGTGCAGGCCGGTTTCGAGCAGGTAGCGCGGTTGGCGACTTCCAGGACACGGGTCATCATGAACGCTTACAGCCGGTTGTGGGAGCCACCGTTGGCGCTGGCGCAATGGCTGGGGTTAGGCAAACCGACGTTACACCAGAACTGGCTGGCGGTGGAGGACCTGGTCAACCTATGCAACCTGGCCGATTTTGAAGTCATCCGGCACTGGGAAGAGATCGTCTGGCCGCTACCGATGCCACTGCTGGCCGCTTTGGCCAACCGATGCCTGGTCAAACTCTGGCCGTTCAAGTTGTTGGCGTTGACTAACTTTGTCGTGGCACGGCCCCGACCACGGCCCAGGCCACTGGCCAAAGAGCCGTCGGTGTCTGTGATTGTCCCGGCTCGCAACGAGGCGGGCAATATTCCGCAGATCGTTGTGCGTACTCCGCAGATGGGGTCGGGAACGGAACTCGTGTTTGTGGAGGGCCATTCGAGGGACGATACTTACGTCGTTATAGAACAGGCCATGGCGGCTCACCCCGAGCGTTGCTGCAAGTTGTTTCGGCAAACTGGAGAGGGCAAGGGCGATGCCGTCCGGCTGGGCCTGGCGCAGGCCAGCGGCGACATTGTGATGATCCTGGATGCAGATTTGACCGTGCCACCGGAAGACTTGCTCCGGTCTTACAAGGTCTTGCAGTCCGGCCAGGGTGAGTTTGTCAATGGTGCGCGCCTGGTTTATCCGATGGAAGAACAGGCCATGCGTTTTCTGAATCTGGTCGGCAATAAACTCTTCAGCCTGGCTTTTTCATGGCTGCTGGGGCAACCGATCAAGGATACGCTTTGTGGCACTAAAGCCCTATGGAGGGCGGACTATGAGTTGATTGCCGCCAATCGGGCGTATTTCGGCGATTTCGATCCTTTTGGTGACTTTGACCTTCTGTTCGGTGCCGCCAGGTTGAATCTGAAGATCGTGGATTTGCCCATCCGTTACCAGCAACGCACGTACGGTACGACCAACATCCAGCGCTGGAAGCATGGCTGGTTGTTGCTGAAGATGATATTGTTTGCCGCTGGCCGCATAAAGTTCGTATGACGGGTAGACGGCTGATGATGCTGAAGAAGGGGCTAGCCTGTCGTCTGACGCAGGGGCAGGATATTGACGACCCGCGCATTGCCCAACTGCGACGGCAGGTGATCCAGAAAAAGAGTTTTCTGCGGCAGGTCTATCGAGAGTGGTACGCTGTTATCACGGCGATTTTACCAGAAGGTGAAAGGCCGGTGTTGGAGTTGGGGTCGGGGGCGGGTTTCTTGAGCGATTTCATCCCCGGCCTGATCACTTCGGAGATTTTCTATTGTCCTGGCCTGAGTGCGGTCTTGGACGGGCAAGCGTTGCCGTTTGCAGACGGAGTCTTGCGTGGCATTGTGATGACAGATGTGCTGCACCACCTGCCGCAGACCCGGCGTTTTTTTGCGGAGGCGACCCGCTGTGTGCAGCCGGACGGTGTCGTCGTTATGCTAGAGCCCTGGGTTACACCCTGGTCGCGGCTGGTGTATACCAGGCTGCACCACGAACCTTTCCAGCCGGAGGCGGCCAGGTGGGAATTTTCATCTGCCGGGCCACTCTCTGGTGCAAATGGGGCTCTGCCGTGGATCATCTTTGCACGAGACCGGACTCGATTCGAAGCAGAGTTCCCCAAACTGCGCATACAAGCGATCAAGCCGACCATGCCTTTCCGTTACCTGGTCTCTGGTGGGGTGTCTTTGGCTAGCCTGATGCCAGGATGGACCTTTGGTTTGTGGCGCAGGTTGGAAGATGCGCTTCAGTGTCGGATGGGCGGTCTGGCCATGTTTGCGTACATTGTGCTACGGCGGAGCAGTTAGACGATGCGGATGTAAGGGATGTACTCATCCCCTACATCCGGCGAGCGAAGGTACAGGAGCGTCCAATGTGTTTCGAGGAAGGGGGCATGGTCAAGAAGGAATCGCTGGCGGTGGGAACGACTCCCGGTCTGCTACGGCTTACACAGCCCAAACGAGGCTTGAGAGCCTTGCCCATCCTCATCTTGCTTGTCGCGTTTGCTTTGCGAATGTGGCTTTTCGGGGCCATGGTCCGGTATCCTGACAGATTTTTCCAAGTGGACTCTCATTCATACCATTCTTTGGCGATCAACTTGCTCCGTTTTCACCGCTTCGGCTCGTTCGACGAGGCCGGGGTTTGGGTCCCGCACGTGGATCGGACACCTCCTTATCCGGTCTTTCTGGCCACCAACTATGCTATTTTCGGATCGCTTCCGGCAGCCGCAATAATGATACAGATCTTGGTCAGTACTCTCACGGTAGCCCTGGCTTACCACCTCGGGCGGCGGTGGGGTAATGCCCGTGCCGGCACGCTGATAGCCTTGCTGATGAGCATAGAGGTCGGCAGCGTGCTGTATGCCAATCAGGTGATGACAGAGACCTTGTTCAGTTGCGTGTTCCTAGGAGGGATGGTTGCCTGGAGTGCGATGATCTGGCGGAAGCAGTGGGCATGCGGCTTTCTGAGCGGGATTATGCTCGGGCTGGCCGCACTGATCCGGCCAGCGTTGATGTACTTTGGCCCGGTAGGCGGATTGCTATCTCTCTTGTTGTATCGTGGAGATAGGAGGCGGCGGTGGCTGGCTACACTCTCTCTGGTGCTGGCTTTCGTCCTGGTTGTTGCCCCCTGGATGATGCGAAACTATGTTGTCGCGGGACAGGCACAACTGAGCACTGTGCAGGCCGCCACGCTGCTTTTCTACAACGTGCGTCAACTGCGTGCGTACCGGCAGGGTATCTCCACCGAAGCGGCCTATGCCCAACTGGTGGAAGAGGTGGAACGGGAGACTTCTGATGTCATTCAGCAGGACCAGGTCATGTTCACGGCATACTGCCAACGAAAAGCCGTTGCTGAAATTTGTGCCTATTGGGGCGATTATACCCTAGTCCATCTCAAGGGTTCTGTGGTCTTCTTCGTCATCCCTACGGCTGGAACGATGGCTCGTGCCTTGGGATGGGTACGCACGGGCACCGGCCTTCTCTCCAATTTGATGACGCGAGGGGTCTCGAGTACCTGGCAATCTTTTCGTGACTTCCGCCGCCGGCTTTCCGAGGTCGGTCACGATGATTGGTTGTTTTTTGGCACGGTGGGTTATGAGTCACTGTACTTGCTCCTGCTCAATGCGGGAGCCATCTGGGGCGGCATACGATGCCTGCGTACCCGGCGCTGGGATTTACTGTTGCTGACCGTGACCGTGATCGGTTATTTCGCCTTGGTCACCGGCCCAGTGTCCTACGATGCCCGCTATAGAATACCCGTCATGCCTTTCCTGGCCCTTCTTGCTACTATGGCTCTCCCATAGAGCTGTTCCTTCAACAATGCACGTGTGGTAGAATAGGCAGGGTAGACTGAGGAGGTCGGATGGCATCTTATCTCGTTACCGGGGGGGCCGGTTTCATCGGCTCCCACATCGTGGAAGAGTTGATCCGCCGGGGAGAGCGCGTGCGCGTGTTGGACAACTTTAGTACCGGCCGGCGGGAGAACCTGGCCCCGCTCCTGGAGCACGTAGATCTCATCGAGGGGGACTTGTGTGACCTGGCCACCGTGCGCCGGGCGGTGGAGGGCGTGGACTGCGTGTTGCACCAGGCCGCGCTGGCTTCGGTCCAACGCTCGGTGGACGATCCACTCGCGGCCCACACTGCGAACGCAACCGGTACACTGCACCTGTTGATGGCGGCCCGGGATGCGGGCGTCAAACGGGTGGTCTATGCTTCGTCGTCCTCCGTGTACGGCGATAGCCCAGCCTTGCCCAAACAGGAGGACCATCTGCCCCGGCCCAAGTCTCCCTACGCCGTCTCCAAACTGGCCGGGGAGTATTATTGCCAGACCTTCGCCGGTCTATATGGGCTGGAGGCGGTGTCTTTACGCTACTTTAACGTCTTCGGCCCTCGCCAGGACCCCACTTCCCAATACGCAGCGGTGATCCCCCTGTTCATCACGGCCATGCTGCGAGGGGCAGCCCCGACCGTCTATGGCGACGGGGGCCAATCGCGGGACTTTACCTACGTTTCCAACGTCGTGCACGCCAACCTGCTGGCCGCCACCGCCCCTGGCGTGGCCGGCCGGGTATTCAACGTGGCCTGTGGGCAAAGGTGCACTCTCCTGGACCTGATCGCCGCGCTCAACGAGACGCTGGGTACTCACGTCACGCCCGTCCACGCCGCTCCCCGCCCGGGTGACGTGCGCCACTCGCTGGCCGACGTGACTGCCGCGCAAGAAACGCTGGGGTACCGCACCGAGGTGGACTTGCGCGAGGGGCTGCGGCGGACGGTGGCGTGGTACAGGCAGTCCTTGGCAGAGTGAGGGCGGATGAGTACATCCGATCGGCGTGCCACGAGCCAGGTCCGTGTGCTGCAGGTGATCACCCGCCTCATCGTCGGTGGGGCGCAGGAGACCGCCATCCTCATCGCCGATATGCTCGACAAGTCGCGGTGGACGGTGCACCTCCTCTCCGGCCCCCAGACCGGCGTGGAGGGGAGCCTGATCGAGAACGCCCGAGAGCGAGGAATCCCGCTGACCATCGAACCGGCGCTCAGGCGAGAGGTCAGCCCCGCCAGGGACGTGCAGGCGCTCGTCCGCCTGACCCGCTTCATCAGGCGCGGCCGTTACGCCATCGTGCATACCAACAGTTCCAAGGCGGGCATCCTGGGCCGCTGGGCGGCCTACCTGGCGGGGGTGCCCATCATCGTGCACACGGTGCACGGGTGGGGCCATCACGACCGCCAACACCCCCTGGTGCGCCGCTATTACGTCACCCTGGAGCGGCTGACCCAGCGCATCACCGACCGGCTCATCGTCGTCTCCCCCCGCAATACAGAGAAGGGGCTGGCCGACGGCATCGGTACCCCGGAGAAATACGTCACCATCCGCAGCGGCGTCGAACTGGATCGCTTCCGGCAGCCGGTCCGCCCGCGCCAGGCCGTGCGAGCCGCACTGGGCATCCCACCCGAGGCGCCCATCGTAGGCACGGTGACGCGGCTTTCGCCCCAGAAGGCCCCGCTCGACTTTGTGGAGGCGGCGGTGCAGGTCGTCGGTGAGTACACCGGGGTGGCAGCGCGGCCGGACGTTCACTTCGTCGTGGTGGGCGATGGCCCGCTGCGCGCCGAGGTGGAGGCACGGGTGGCTGCGCTGGGGCTTGAGGGGTGCGTGCATCTGACCGGCCTGCGGAGCGACGTGCCCGACCTGCTGCACAGTTTCGACGTCTTCGCCCTGACATCGCTGTGGGAGGGGTTGCCGCGGGTGCTACCCCAGGCCATGGCAGCGGGGCTTCCCATGGTCGTCACGGCGGTAGACGGCAACGCCGAGGCGGTGACGGACGGCGTCAATGGCCTGCTGGTTCCCCCCGGCGATCCTCGGGCCTTGGCCGCTGGTCTGCTGCGGTTGCTGGAAGATCCGGCGCTGGCCAGGCGAATGGGGGAGGCTGGCCAGGCCAGGGCCGAGGAGTTCAGCGCCGATAAGATGGTCCAGGACGTTGCGGCGCTGTACGAGGCGCTCCTGGCGGAGCACGGGCTGCGAGTGGCCGGGTGATGATGTACGTGGACGTTTCCGCCGGGAAAACGACTGAAGTCGTTACTACGAGCCTTCTGATGCAGGTGGCCGGGCGATGATCTACCTGGACGTTTCCGCCGCCGTGCACCGGCGGGCTGGGCTGGGGCGGTATGCCGAGAGTTTGACCCGCGCGCTGGTGGACCAGGCCCCCGACCGGTATGGGCTGTTCTACAACCGGGAGCGTGGAGTGGAGCCTCTGCCTGGCCTGGAGCACCTGCCGGCGCGGACCGTCGCGCTGGGGTACAAGCCGTGGCGCATGTTCGTCTGGGGGGGGCAACTGGTTCGCGCCGGCCTCGACTATCTGCTGCCGGAGGCCGAACTGTTCCACGCCACCGAGCATCTCTTGCTGCCGCTCAGGTCCGTTCCCACTGTTCTCACCGTCCACGACCTCATCTTCCGCCACCTGCCGGCCCACCACAAGCGTCTCAACCGGTGGTATCTCAACCTGGCGATGCCTCTGTACTGCCGCCGGGCTACCCACGTCGTCACGGTCTCTGAGTGCGCCCGGCGTGACCTGATCGCCGCCTACAGGCTGCCGCCGGAAAAAATCACGGTCGTTTACGAGGCGGCCGATCCTCGTTTCTGCCCCCAGCCGCCGGAGCGGGTCTCCGCCGTGCGGAGCCGCTATGGCCTGCCAGGGCGCTACCTGCTGTTCGTCGGCACCATCGAACCGCGCAAGAATCTGATCCGGCTGCTAGAGGCCTTCGAGACCATCCACGAGGGGGGATTGAGCGACGGGCTGGTCATTGTGGGCCGGCGGGGGTGGCTGTATGGCGACTTTTTTGCCCGGCTGGAGCAGTCGCCTGTACGAGGCGCGGTCATCTTTCCGGGCTACGTGCCGGATGAGGACCTGCCGGCCATCTACGCCGGAGCGCAGGCGCTGGCCTTTCCCAGCCTGTACGAGGGCTTCGGCCTGCCGGTGTTGGAGGCGATGGCTTGCGGGACCCCGGTGGTCACCTCTAACGTATCGAGTATTCCCGAGATTGGAGGGGAGGCGGCGTTGTACGTGGACCCCCTGGACGTGGAGGGGATGAGCGAGGCCATGCGCCGTGTCCTGAGTGACGCCTGGCTGCGCGACCAGTTGCGGGCACGAGGGCTGGCCCAGGCGGCGCAGTTTTCGTGGGAGCGGGCGGCGGCCCAGACGGCAGCGGTGTACGAGGCGGTGATCTTCCCGAAGGCTTCATAGTGCGCTGTGAATGCGGAGAACGCCCTGTCGAAGCCTTCGGGAGGGTAGAAGGCTTGACTTTTGACTTGCCTGGGGTATGATATAGCGGCAGAAACATTGAACCTTCCTGAAGGCAACCCTCCCGAAGCCTTCATAGTTGTACTGTGAATGCGAAGAATGCCCTGCGGAAGCCTTCGGGAAGGTGGAAGGTAGGGGAAAGGCCAGAATTGATGCGTATCCTTGTCACCGGCGGTGCTGGCTTTATTGGCTCCAACCTGATAGACGCTTTGATGGAGCAGGACCACGAGGTTACGGTCATAGACAACCTCTCTGTGGGGAAGGCCAGCAACATCGAACACCACCTGGAAAGCGATCGTTTTCACTTCGTCAACGATTCGATTCTGAACGTGAGCACACTGGAACGCCTGGTCCGCCAGGCCGATCTGATCTATCACCTGGCGGCGGTGGTGGGAGTCAAGTACGTGGTGGAAGACCCCCTGAGTGCCATCGTCACCAACGTGCGGGGTACTGAGAACGTGCTCGAACTGGCGTTCAAGTACTGGGTGAGGACGGTCATCGCCTCCAGTTCCGAAATCTACGGCAAATCTACGGAAACCCCGCTGCGGGAAGATAGCGACCGGCTGCTGGGACCCACGACCGTCGGACGCTGGTCCTACTCCGATGCCAAGGCGATTGACGAATACTTTGCGCTGGCGTATGCCAGGAAGGGCCTGCCGGTGGTCGCCGTGCGCTACTTTAACGCTTATGGCCCACGCCTCGATCCCAAAGGGTACGGCAGCGTCATCGCCAGGTTTCTCACCCAGGCGCTGCGAGGGGAGCCGTTGACGGTGTACGACGATGGACAGCAGACCCGCTGTTTCACGTACGTGGCCGACACGGTGGCCGGCACCATGCGGGCGGCCACGGTGCGAGAGGCGGCCGGGCAGGTCTTCAATATCGGTTCCAACCGGGAGACCAGCGTCAACGAACTGGCCAGGTTGATCCAGCAATTGGCCGGCTCCCACGCAGAGCTGGTCTACGTGCCTTATGCCTCTGCCTATGGTGCGCATTTCGAGGAGACCCGCCGCCGCGTACCGGACGTGACCCGCGCGCGGGAGGTCCTGGGCTTCGAGGTTCAGACCCTCCTCGAGGAAGGGCTACGGCGGACGCTGGGGTGGTTTCGAGGTCAGGAGGCGCCGGCCTGACAGTGTCGGTGAGTACACCGGGGCGGTGCTGGGCTGGCCAGGGGCGCCCGATGGTAGATGTCGGTGAGTACACCGGGTCGGTGAGTACACCGGGGTAGGGAGGGCTGTGCAGTGAATTCGACCAGGCTCAGCGCATTTTGTGACAAGGTTCTGGAGGTGGGCTGGCTCCTGGCGTTGATCATCACGCCGCTCTTCTTCGACGTCTATTCCAGTCGTGTCTTCGAGCCGGACAAGTTGACGACGCTGCGCACGTTGGCGGTGATCATGGCCGCTGTATGGGTGGTCATGGTGATTGAAGATCGAAGCAGTGGCCGGTACGAGATGGGCCTTACCTGGCGCACGCCGCTCGTCTTCCCCACGCTCTTCACGGTGCTGGTCTATCTCCTCAGCACGCTGCTGTCCGTCACTCCGCGGGTCAGCCTGTTGGGTTCCTACCAGCGGCTGCAGGGCACGTATACGACGCTGGCGTACATCGTGATATTCTTCATCGTCTTGCAGAGGCTGCGCACCCGCACCCAACTCGACCGCCTGATCACGGTGGTCATTCTCAACAGCCTACCCATCGCGCTGTACGGCCTCATTCAGCACAACCGGCTGGACCCGCTGCCCTGGGGTGGCGACGTGACCCAACGGGTGGCCTCCAACATGGGCAATCCCATCTTCGTGGCCGCCTACCTGATCATGGCCGCGCTACCCACGCTGGCCCGCGTGATCGAAGCATTCCGCTCCATCCTGACGGAGGATGCGGACGAGGCGGATGAGTACATCCGGCACGTCCGAACCCAAGTAGGTCGGGTGACGGGGGGGGCCGACATCTTTCGTGCGGCGGCGTATATCTTTATATTCCTGGTTCAGTTGATCGCCATCTGGTACACGCAGAGCCGGGGGCCGCTGATGGGGCTGCTGGCGGGCCTGGGCGTGTGGGGATTCCTGGGGCTGCTGGCGCTGCAGCGGGCGGCCAGGCAGGAGCAGCCTTTCCATCCGGAGGATCTGATTGGGGACGTGGGCCGCGGGCTGGCCTTTGGGCTGGGCAGCCTGGTGGTGGCGGGGGTGGGGGGGGGACTGCTCTATCTTGTAGGCGCGCGCCTGGCCGGGCCGGGGAGCAGCCTGCCTCAGGGGATCGCTATGGTGGGGGCGGTGTTGGTCTTGTTGGGGGTGTGGCTGGTCTTCATCGTCAACCGCCGGGGCTGGCGCTGGATGTGGATCAGTGCGTGGGTGATGGCGCTGCTCTTCGCGGCCGGCTTTCTGGTGGCCAATCTGGTCGAGCCGGTGCGCGAGTGGAGCGTGGAGCGGCTGGGGCTGGGCCGGTTGGCCAGCGTGCTCCAGTACGAAGGCGGGACGGGTATGGTGCGCAACCTGATCTGGGAGGGAGCGCTCGACCTGATACTACCCCACGAGCCGATCGAGTACCCGCCGGTGCAGGAGCATCCGCAAGGATATGCCGATCCGTTCAACGCACTGCGCCCGCTGGTGGGCTACGGGCCGGAGTCCATGTACGTGGCCTACAACCGATTCTATCCCCCGCTGCTGGGGCACTTTGAATCGCGCACTGCCTCGCCGGACCGCTCGCACAACGAGACGATGGACTCTTGGGCCGTCACGGGCCTGCTGGGCTTCGTCGCCTACGTGTGGCTGTTCGGTGGCATATTCTACTTCGGGTTGCGATGGCTGGGGTTTCTGCCGGCTGACTGGCGGCGCACGGTCTTCCTGGCGTTGCAGGTGGGGGGAGCAGTGGCTGCGGTGGCCGCAGTCATCCCCACCATCGGTCCCCATTTCTTCGGCCTGGCCATTCCGGTGGGGATGGTCGGTGGGTTGTTTATCTACCTGATCGTCTACGCGTTCTCAGTGTATAGGGACCCGGAGGCGGCCCCCATATTCCATCCTTATTTCATCCTGTTGGCGGGCATTCTGTGCGCAGTGGTGGCTCACTTTATCGAGATCAACTTTGGGATCGCGATTGCCTCGACGCGCACGACGTTCTGGGCCTACGCGGGGGTGTTCGTGGCCGCAGGACTGGGGCTGGTGCGCGAGCAGGAGGAGGTGGACCAGAGGGTAGAGGGGAAGGAAGAGGCAGGCAGCAGGAAGCAAGGAAGCAGAGGGCACAGGAAGCGCCGTAAGGCGAGCGCTACTATGCCGTCCCCTGTCCATTCTACGTTACCCGCCTGGCTGTGGCAGGTGCTGGCGGTGGCCGTCATCGGCGGCTTTGTGCTGGGCACGCTGGCCTTTTGTTTCACCACCAACGCGGAACACCTATCGCAGCCCCTGTTGATCGTCTGGCGCGCGTTGACCGTCCTGCCGGCCCAGGGGAGCCGCACTTCCTACGGCGCGCTGATGATCGTGGTGCTGGCCTGGTTGATGGGGGCGGCGGTCTTTATGGCGGAGATGGCCAGAGGAGGGGCATTCCGGGAACGGCCGGGGGACTGGGGGCTGGCGACGGTGGTGTACCTGCTGGTATCGCTGACGGTGGGGTTGGGGTTCGGGCTGGTGCTGGCTGACCGGCAGGCGGTGCTGACGGCCCTCCAGGCCCAGGCCAGGACGGTGGAGGAAGCGATCCGAATCGCCGATCGCATTGCAGGCTTGTTGACCACCTATTACTGGTTCATTCTTTTCGTGCTGGCGGCGGGGGGGGGGGCGCTCTGGCTGGGGAGCCAACGGCAGCCGCCGGCGGGTACGCCGGTACAGGTGGTGGCGCATCCGTGGGGGGTGCTCGGGCTCGTCGTCGTGCTGGTGATGGCGGCGCCCACCATCATCTTGACCAACTTGAGGCCGATCCAGGCCGACATCGTGTACAAGCAGGCCAGCCCGTACGACGAGGGCCAGCAGTGGGTGGTGGCCATCGAGCACTACAAGCACGCCATCCAACTGACCCCGCGCGAGGACTTTTATTACCTGTACTTGGGCCGGGCCTATCTGGAGTATGCCTCGGCCGTGGAGGACGCGGCCTTGCGGGAGGCGGTGCTGCGCGAGACAGAGCAGGTGTTGATCGAGGCCCGCGAACTGAATCCACTCAACACCGACCACAGTGCCAACCTGGCCCGCATGTACCACCGGTGGGCCAACTTTGCACCTGACGATGCGACGCGTCAGGAGCTGCTCGGACGTGCGTCGGAGAACTATGCCATCGCCACCTCGCTCAGCCCTCAGAACGCCATCCTCTGGAACGAGTGGGCCACGCTCTACTTCTACGGCTTGGGCGACGTGGCCAGTTACGAGCGCACGCTCCAGCATTCCCTGGAGATTGACTCCGGCTTCGATCAAACCTGGCTGATCTGTGGCGACGTAAACCGCCAGCAGAACCAATTGGAGGAAGCGGCCCGCTGTTACGAGGAAGCGACCGCACTGAACCCGAACAATCCGCAGGTCTGGAGAGTGCTGGGGGATACGTACATCACCATGCAGCGGTGGGAAGATGCCATCCACGCCCTCACCGAGACCGTGGAATTGGAGCCGGAGGCGGGGGACGTGTGGAACATTCACCACGTGCTGGCGCGGTTGTACAGCCAGACCGGCCAGCGGGAAGAGGCGTTCCTACAGGCTCAACTGGCCCTGCAACTGGCGCCCGAGGACCAGCGCGCGATGCTCGAGGAATTGATCGCCCAGATTCAGACGCTGGGGGCATCGTCGCCATGATGGTCTACATGCTGGTCTTCGTCGGGGCGCTGGTGCTGGCGATTGGCGCGACCCCGGCGGCGCGCTGGCTGGCCCCGCGAGCGGGCTTCGTGGATCGCCCGGAGGCTCGCCGCATCCATCGGCGCCCCGTCCCGCGGCTGGGAGGAGCGGCCATCTACCTGGCCGTGATCGTCGCCATGCTGGTCCTGGGAGAGCGCCGCAATTTCGCCCAGTTTGGCAGCATTCTCGTGGGTGCGACGGGCGTCTCCTTCATGGGACTGGTGGACGACCGGTGGGGGCTGCGCCCGTTGGTCAAGTTGGTCGGCCAGATCCTGGCCGGGCTGCTCCTGTACGCCAGCGGCGTCTCGGTCGGCATGTTCCCCTACCCAGTCCTGAACCTGATCGCGACGGTGCTGTGGGTGGGGTACATTACCAACGCGGTCAACTTTCTCGACAACATGGATGGTCTGGCGGGCGGGGTTTCCGCCATCGCGGCGGCATACTTTGCCTTGATGTGCTCCTTCAGCGGGCAGTACCTGGTCGGTGCGCTCTCCATCGCCGTGTTGGGTGCTTGCCTGGGCTTTCTGTCCTATAACTTTAACCCGGCCAGCATCTTTATGGGGGACTCGGGATCCCTGTTTCTAGGTTTCGTGCTGGCCGCCACCGGTATCAAGTTACGTTTCCCCGACAACGTCACCTTCGTCACCTGGATGGTGCCGGTGCTGGTGATGGGGCTGCCCATTTTTGACACCACGCTGGTCATCATCTCGCGCCTGCGGCGGCGTCTGAATCCGGCCACCACGCCGGGCCAGGACCACACCTCGCATCGCCTGGTGGCGGCAGGGATGACTCAACGCGAGGCGGTGTTGACCATGTACGTGGTGTCTTTCGTCCTGGGCCTGCTGGCCACGTTCGTCACGCGGGCCTCGGTCCTGGAGGGCTATATCGTGGGTGGCTCGGTCGTGCTGGTGGGGTTCTATGCCCTGTGGCGACTGGAGCGGCCTCCCTTTTTCAAGGAGTCATTATGAAAGGCATCATCACGCTTGCAGGCTACGGCACGCGCTTCCTGCCAGCATCCAAGGCGGTGCCGAAGGAGATGTTCCCGATCGCCGGGATTCCGCTGATTCAGTACCACGTGGAGAGCCTGGTGGCGGCGGGCATTACCGAGATCATCGTCGTCGTGCGGGGAGGGGGCGAGATCATCCAGAGCCATTTCGCGCCCAGCCCTGAACTGGAACGGCACCTGGAGAAAGCGGGCAAGACGTGGCTGTTGGAGGAGGTGCAGCGCCTGTCTCGCATGGCACACATCATCTGCGTGCGCCAGCCGGAGACACTGCCCTATGGCAACGCTGTGCCGGCGCTGACGGCCCGTCCGTGGCTGACGCCTGGCGAGCCATTTTACTACATGTTTGGCGACGACATCATATCTAGCGACGTGCCGGTGCCGAAGCAAATGCTCGATGCGTTCCGTAAGTTCCAGCCGGCGGCTGTCCTGGCCACGCAGACGGTACCGGACGAGGAGAAGCACCTGTACGGCTGCATCGAACTAAAACCCGGGTCGGACAACGTGATGGCGCGCATCGTCGAGAAGCCGGGGCCGGATGTTGCGCCTCTGCTATCGAACTGGGTCCAGGTCGGCCATTTCATCTTCACGCCCGAACTGTTCGACGTGTTGCACGGCGCGGATGAGGCCGATGAGTACATCGATGAGGCCGATGAGTACATCGATGAGGCCGATGAGTACATCGGGTCGGAGTTGGGGCACGGGGGAGAGTTGTGGATGGCCGACGCGGTGGGGCGACTGGCCGCCCGTTCGACCGTCGTCGTGCACCCGATTCAGGGGCTGTGGATGGCGGCGGGCGATCCGTTGCGCCAACTGAAGGCCAGCATCGAGATGGCCCTGCGGCGCGACGATATGCGGGATGAGTTGGTCGCTTATCTACGTTCCTTGGAGTTGTAGGTCGTAGTGCGGATGCTCACCCTCACCCCCGGCCCCTCTCCCTAGGAGGGAGAGGGGCGCGTGCTCCCTCTCCCCATCGGGGAGAGGGTTGGGGTGAGGGGCGGTCACTGACCTGAGCGATCCTTGCGGTATTTCAAGTGACGACCGGTACTGTTGTTGAGTGTTATGCAGGCACCCGCTACCCGGAGCGCCCGCGCGCCTTCCTCTGGGAGGGGGAGCGGGTGATGGTGGAGGCAGTCGAGCACCAATGGCGCACGCCCGCCGGCCCGGCGTTTCGCGTCCGCGCGGCCAATGGCCGCCGCTTCACGCTGGCCTACGACGAAGCCGCCGACGCGTGGGACGTCCAACCTGCCTCAAGTGCACCGGGCGAGGCGGGATGAGCCCAGGGTGTAACCACTCCAGGCACGTAGCCGCGCGGCTGTGCGGCCTGCACATCGTTCGATCTGGGTAAAGGAGCCGCTCTATGGCAGTTCTGATCGGCATTGCTCTCGTACTCGGCGTCGGCATATTGCCGATGCTCGTCTACGCCCTCATTTTGTGGTGGTTCGACCGCTACGAGAAGGAGCCGGTGGGGCTGCTGGTCGCCGCTTTTCTGTGGGGCGCGATTCCGGCCATCATCTTCTCCCTCGTCGCCGAATTGGTCCTTGACATCCCCATCTCCTCGTTCGTCGAGCCGATGGCCGCCAACCTGATCGGTGCGGCGGTAGTGGCGCCCGTCGCCGAGGAGATTTTCAAAGGGGGGGCACTGGTGCTGCTGTTGCTATTCTTCCGCCGGGAGATTGACAGCCCTCTCGACGGCATCCTCTACGGCGGGTTGGTGGGGTTTGGCTTCGCGGCGGTGGAGAACGTGTTCTACTTTGCCAGTGCGTTGACGGAATCTGGCCCGGGCGGGATCATCATGTTGGTGATCTTCCGGGCCTTTCTGTTCGGCCTCAACCACGCCCTGTTCACCGGGCTGACCGGGTTGGGGCTGGCGCTGGCGCGCAGCGCCTCCAACTGGCTGGTGAAGGTCGGCGCGCCGCTGGTAGGGCTGGGGGCCGCGATGGTCGCCCACGGCATCCACAACGGCAGCGTGACGCTGGGGGCCGAACTGGTGTGGCCCTGCCTGTTCACCTTCGTGGCCGATTGGGGTGGGGTGTTGGTTTTGCTAATCATCATCCTGTGGGCCACCGTGCGGGAGCAACGCTGGATCGTCACCTTTCTGGCTGACGAGGTTGGGCAGGGCACGCTGAGTGAGGAAGACTATACCGCGGTCTGTTCCTACTTCAAGCGGGTGGTGGCGCGGACGACCGCGTTGTTCAAGGGGGACTTGAGAGGCTGGTGGAACCTGGGCCGCTACTACCGGCTGGCGACGGAACTGGCCTTCAACAAGCACCGGCTGAGCATATTCCCGCAGGAGCAGGACACGCAGACACGCGTCCTGCAACTGCGGAAAACGGTGGGGCAGATGAGGCGGATGAGTACATCCGACGGGTGATGGAGAAACCAGAGAAACCGGGTTTTTGGGAAAAACCCGGTTTCTTCTGGCTATGGCGGGAGTGGATGGGAGTCGAACCCACCGCGGCCCGCTCTGCGCGACCCGCCACCGGTTTTGAAGACCGGGGAAGCCACCGGGCCCCAACCACCCCCACATCGGTTCTAAGGATAGCGCAACTGGCGTAATTAGTCAAGCCGGTTGAGATGCTGAGTAGAGATTCTTCGCTGCTTTGCGGCTCAGAATGACACGGTGCTGCGCGGCTCAGAATGACACACGTATGCCGATTCTGATTGACGGGCACAATCTCATCGGGCGGCTGCCCGACCTGCACCTGGACGATCCCGAAGACGAGGCCAAACTGGTGGCCCGCTTGCGGGGCTACGCTGCCCGCACACGTAAGCGGGTCACGGTGGTCTTCGACCAGGGTCTGCCAGGGGGACGCTCGCTGGCACTCACCGGCGGGGGGGTGGAAGTGGTCTTTGCTTCCGCCGGCCACGCCGCCGACGGCATCCTGCGCGAGCGTATCCGCCACGCGCGTGACCTGCGCGGGCTGACGGTGGTCACGTCGGACCAACGCATCGTGGTCGCGGCGGAGGCGCGCGGGGCGCAGGTGGTGTCGTCGGAGGAGTTCGCGGCCCGCCTGGGAGCGCCGGGGCCTGCTCCTGTGGGACGGGACGTGCAACTCTCGGCGGAAGAGGTGGAGGAGTGGTTGAGGGTGTTCAGGGCGGGGAGAAAAAAACCAGACTACTGAGCCGCCGCGCGCCGGGCCTGCCGGACCTGCATCAGTTTCTTCAGCGCGATGGTGGGCAGAAGGAACACCGGGTAGAGCACCCGCTTGGGCGGCTGGCCGGCGAACCAGAGCAGGACCGGCAGCAGGCCGAAACAGATGCCGCAGGATAGGTCCCAGTTGCGGGTGAGCAGCAGGGTGGTGGCCAGGGCCAGCAAGGCGATTCCCACCTCGCGCGGGAAGAGGACGCCGAAGACGCCGATGATGGCGGCCATGCCTTGCCCGCCCCGGAAGCGCAAGAAGATTGGAAAGTCGTGCCCCAGTACGATGCAGGCCCCGGCCAGCATGACGACGTTCTCCGGCAGTTCAAACTGGCGCGCCATCACCACGCCCAGCGCCCCTTTGGCCATGTCGGCGGCCGCGACGACCGTGCCCGCCAGTTTCCCTACCGACCCAAACGTATTCTTGGCGCCCATGTTGCCGTCGCCAATCTTGCGGATATCCACCCCGGCTATGAGGCGAGCCACCAGGTAGGCCGAGGGGATCGAACCCAGCAGGTAAGCGCCCAAAAGAACTGCCCAGGCCTGTACTGTCATCGGTTCCTCCTCTTACCCGCCCGCGAGATCGCCTTACCCGCCCGCGACCACGGCGATCAGCCTGACTTCATCCTTCTCCTCTAATGTGGTATCTTCGGTGAGCAGTTTGCCATTCCGGACTGCGAGAACGGTGTGCGGGACGAGGCCGACTTGTTCGATCGCGTCCCGCACACGCCACTGCCCGTGCAATTCCCACTCCTGGTCACGGTAGATGATCTTCATGACCGTCCTCGCCTCATGAATACCCCGATTGTACACGGAAATGGAGAGTAGACAAGTAGTGAGTAGATGAGGGCGGATGAGTACATCCGGGGGGTAAATGGGGGACAAGGAGGGGCGTCTCCTTGTCTCCTTGTCCCCTTGTCTCCTGGTCTCCCTGTCTACTCCCTCAGGCCGGGACCTTGGGCAGTTCCGCCAGCGCCCGCTGGATCTGGACTTCCTCGAGTTCATAGTCTGGCAGATCCTTGCGGTGGTAGGCGTCATAGGCCCCCAGGTCGAAGTGGCCGTGGCCGCTGCAGTTGAATAGGATGACCTTTGCCTCGCCCGACTCTTTGCAGGCCATGGCCTCGTCGTAGACGGCTCTGACGGCGTGGGCTGTCTCTGGGGCGACGATGATGCCTTCGGCGCGGGCGAAACTGTGGGCTGCGTCGAAGACCACGTTCTGGTGATAGGCGCGGGCTTCTACGACGTTGCCCGCCAGAAGGCTGCAGATGCTGGGCGCCATGCCGTGATAGCGCAGCCCGCCGGCGTGGACGGGGGCCGGGACGAAACTGTGGCCCACGGTGTGCATCTTGGCCACCGGGCCGGTCTTGGCCGTGTCGCCCCAGTCGTAGGCGTAGACGCCGCGCGTCATGCTCGGACAGGCGGTGGACTCGACAAAGATGGCCCGCAACCCCGGCTGCGTGCCATCCAGTTTGTCCTTCAGGAAGGGATAGATGAGCCCTGCGGCATTGCTTCCGCCGCCCGCACAGCCGATGAGGACGTCGGGATAGTCCCCTGCCATCTCCATCTGCTTCCTGGCCTCCAGGCCGATGATGGTCTGGTGCAGCAGCACAAAGTTGACCACGCTGCCCAGCGAGTACTTCCACCCGGGGTGGGTGACGGCGTACTCGATGGCCTCGCTGATGGCCATGCCCAGGCTACCCGGAGACTCGGGGTCCACGGCCAGGATGTCCCGGCCGGCTTTGGTCTCCGAACTGGGGCTGGGCACGACTTGCCCTCCCCAGGTCTCCATGGCGATGCGCCGGTAGGGCTTTTGGTGGAAACTGACCGTGACCATAAAGACCCTGACTTGCAGGTCGAAGAACTGGGCGGCGAAACATAGGGCGGAGCCCCACTGGCCGGCCCCGGTCTCGGTGGCGAGCCCGGCCAGGCCATCCTGGCGGGCATAGTAACACTGGGCGACGGCGGTGTTGGGCTTGTGGCTGCCTGGCGGGCTCACCCCTTCCCACTTGTAGTAGATTCTGGCCGGGGTGTCCAGCGCTTTCTCCCAGCGGACGGCGTGGTGGAGAGGGGAGGGCCGCCACATCTTGAGCACGTCCTGCACTTCGTCCGGGATCTCGATCCAGCGCTCCTGGCTGACCTCTTGCATGATCAAGCCTGGGGGGAAGATGGGGGCCATGTCCTCGGGTTTCATCAGTTCCAGCGTCGCCGGATGCCGGTAGGGGGGGAGTGGCGTCTTCAAGTCTGGAACTATGTTGTACCAATAGGTGGGCATGTCCTTTTCTTCGAGAAGGTACTTGTACTGGGTCATTTCTTGTTCCTCCTATAGTGATACTTGCTACGGGTGAGATTTCCAGGACACAGACAACACGGAGACTCTCTTCGCTTAGCCGCACACCTCCTTTCGTGAGCTGTCTGCAGTACCTTCGACGTCCAGGAAGGCGCTGCGATCGGTGAGAAACTGTTTGTACAGTCGATAGTGGGCGGTGTCTTCGTAATCCACCTCCTCGATGCGGGATGAATCGAAACTCAAGATCTGAGCGCTCGGGTGCGCCAGCAGGATGGGGGAATGAGTGGCGATGATGAACTGGGCGTGCCCTCTGGCTTCCAGCAGTTGCAGCAGTTTCAGGAACTTGACCTGGCTGGAGGGGGAGAGGGCTGCCTCGGGTTCGTCGAGTAAGTACAGCCCCCTGACGTGGTAACGGCCGCTAAAGTAGGACAGAATGGCCTCGCCGTGTGACAACGTGTTGAGGATGTGGCCACCGTGATACTTTAGCCGGCCAGGGTCGCACAGCGCCACGTCGTCGAGAAAGTCGGCCAGGTCGCGGAACGTTTCGGCCCGGAAGATGGAGCCTGGCACGCCCCCGTTGGCCCACGTGATGGTGATATAGTCTGCCAGGCGGGTCTCGTAGGGATTGTAGTGTGCTTCGTGCCGCTTGGGCTTGTCCCACATCTGGATGCCACATTTCCGGCTGATGGCTTCCAGCAGGGTGGACTTGCCCGACCCGTTCTCGCCCACGAAGAAGGCGACTGGCCTGCTGAACCTCAGTTCCGGTGTCCCCCTGAGCGCGGGGACGTTGAACGGATAGTAGCGGCTGGTGGGATAATCGTCACTATGGATGCGGACTCTTAGCAGGTACATGTGGGTCCTCCATCGGATGTACTCACCCGCTCTTGCCCCACTGCTCTCAGCAGTAGACCAGGCCCGGTGGGCTGGCACTGAGCATCCGTGGGTCAAGGCGCGGCTCCAGTTTGGTCAGGCCCATCGCTTCGCGCACCAGGCGCATCGTCTCAGCCGACTCCTGGCGCATCGAATAGATGCCGTTGTCCAGGATCTCCTCGACCAGCCCCGGCCGTGCGGTGTAGCAGGCGCGTCGCTCCCGCATGGGGTCGAGGAAGGCGTTGATCGCGCGGACCAGTTTGTCTTTGACCTCCACGTCGCCGACTTTCCCCTGGCGGTAGCGCTCCTTGAGATCCTCGACCTCGTCCCGGTCGGGGTTGAAGGCGTCGTGGTAGATGAAGACCGGGTTGCCTTCGACCTGACCGGGGACGTCGGCGCGCACCCGCCGGGGGTCGGTGTACATCCCGCGCACCTTGCGCTCGACTGTCTGGCGATCATCCGAGAGGTAGATGACGTTGTCCAGCGATTTGCTGGCCTTGGCCTGCCCGTCGGTGCCGACCAGCACCTCGCCGACGAGGGCCTCGGGCTCTGGGAAGACCTCACCGTACAGCCGGTTGAAGCGGCGGGCGATCTCGCGCGCGACCTCGACGTGGGCTTCGTTGTCTTTGGCGACGGGGACCAGGTGAGCGCGGGGGAGCAGGATGTCGGCGGCCTGCAGTACCGGGTACCCCAGCAGGCCGAAGGGCAGCGTCTCCAGCCGGGCATCGCGGGCCATCTCCTTGATGCTGGGGACGCGCTCCAGCCGTGGCACGTTGACCAGCATCTCGAAGATGAGGTTGAGTTCGCTGGTGCCTGGGATGGCGGACTGGACGAAGATGACGTTCTGTTGCGGGTCAAGGCCGATCGCCAGGTAGTCCAGCACGATCTCGTGAACGTGGCGGCGGATGTCGAGGATGTGCTCTTTCTCTGGCCGGGTGGTGAGAACGTGGTAGTCGGCGATGATGAAGAAACACTCGTACGTATCTTGCAGCCGCACGCGATTGGCCAGGCTGCCAACGTAGTGGCCCAGGTGCAGTTTGCCTGTGGGCCGGTCACCGGTGAGAATGCGTTTCTTAAGCATCGCAGTACCTCCCTTCAAGATCTAGCGATCAGTGATCGGGGATCAGCGATCAGTATCCAGTATCGCGGATCCAGCGAGTATTCAGGATCGAGCAGGCGGTAAACAAAAAGACGCCCGTCCCCTGCAGGGACGAGCGTCTTGCGTTGACACCCGTGGTGCCACCCTGGTTAGGCGGCCCTTTCAGAAACGCAACACGCGCCGGTGACGGCGCGTGGTACGTGAAGAGCCAGCCTCACTCATTCGCAGGTACGGCCCCTAGGCCAGCCAGGCAAAGCCCGTGGGACGATACCCTCAGCCCTGGTAACGGTGGCGTCTCCGGCCTGTACTACTCAAACATGCGTCGTTGTCTGAAGCCAGTGTTCTTTCGGCAGGCGACTCCCGGGCCCATTCGGCGTCTGCGCTGGTATCGGGCTCACAGCCCAAGACCCGACTCTCTGAACCTCGCTTAGAGGCCTACTCTTCCCGATCGTAGTCGTTCAATCTCAGATTATATTGATAGTATATCACACAGACGGTTCGGTGTCAAGTGGGACGTGAGGGAGAAGCGCCTCGAGCAACGCCTCTTTCGGGCGGTAGCCGATGATGCGGGTGACCTCTACACCGTTCTTGAACAGAAGCAACGTAGGGATGCTCATCACGTGCAGGTCGCGTGGGGTATCGGGGTTGGCATCCACGTTCAGTTTAGCCACGCGCAGCCGGCCATCGCACTCCTCGGCGAGGGCCTCCACCTCGGGTCCGATCATCTTGCACGGCTTACACCACTCAGCCCAAAAGTCTACCAGGGTAGGTTGCGCAGCCTGGAGTACGTCCTTCTCAAATGTAGCGTCACTTACTTCGAAAGGTGTTGCCATGCCACCTCCCTGGATGTACTCATCTACATCATCACTGGTTCAAACTGGCGCGGATTATCCATCAGGGGGTTGCTTTTGTCAAGGGAGGAGATTCCTCGCTTCGCTCGGAATGACAGGAGCGGCACTTGGCGGATGAGGCGGATGGGGCGGATGGGGGTACATCCGACATTCGACATCCGGACATCCGGTGCTATAATCCGGTTCTCATGAACAGAGGTTTTCTGCGCGTGGGTCTGGTGTTGAGCCTGGCAGGTCTATTCCTGGCGGTCGTGGTGGTATTGGGCCGCCCGCTTCCTCAGCTTGTGCTGGCCGCTCCCCCGGCCGGCGTCGCTCCCCTGGTGTGGCAGGCGACGGCGGGTGGCGGCGAGGCCGAGTTCCTGGTCGTCCTGGCCAGGCAGGCTGACCTGAGGGCGGCAGTGGCCCAGCCGACCCGTGAGGGGCGCCTGCGCTACGTATACGAGACGCTGCGGGCGACGGCACTCCGCTCCCAGGAAGCGCTGCGAGCCGAGTTGGACGCCCGGGGCGTGGAGTATCGTCCATTTTACATCGTCAACATGCTGGCGGTGAAGGGGGATCGCGCCCTCGTCATGTACCTGGCGGCGCGGCCCGAGGTCATGCGTATCGCTGCCAACCCTCAAGTCCACCAGGCGCTGCCCGAGCCTGAGCCGACCGGCGTGTGGCCCTCGGCTTTGCAGGGGATCGAGTGGAACGTGGCGCGCATCAACGCCGACGACGTGTGGGGGCTGGGGTATACCGGCCAGGGCATCGTCGTCGCCGGGCAGGATACCGGCTACGAGTGGAGCCACCCGGCGTTGATCCACCAGTACCGGGGCTACGACGGCGTCACGGCCACCCACGACTACCACTGGCACGATGCGATCCACTCGAACGACCACGGCGCCAATCCATGTGGCGTGGACTCGCCCGAACCATGTGACGACTACAGCCACGGCACACACACGATGGGGACCATCGTGGGCGACGATGGAGCGGGCAACCAGGTTGGCGTGGCACCTGGGGCGCGGTGGATCGGTTGCCGCAACATGGACAACGGCTGGGGCACCCCCGCGACCTACGCCGAATGCTTCGAGTTCTTTCTGGCACCGTATCCGATGGGAGGCGACCCCTTTACGGACGGCGTGCCCAGCCTGGCTCCCCACGTGATCAACAATTCCTGGACGTGCCCGGATTACGAGGGGTGCGACTGGGACACGCTGCAAACGGCCGTCGAAGCCGTGCGGGCGGCGGGGATCGTCGTCGTCGTCTCGGCCGGCAACGAGGGCTACGGTGGCTGCAGCACGGTGAGCAGGCCACCGGCCCTGTACGACGCCGCCTTCTCCATCGGTGCCACCGACAGCAGCGAAAGAATCGCCTCTTTCAGCAGCCGGGGGCCGGTGACGGTGGACGGTTCCGGGAGGCTGAAGCCAGACGCCAGCGCGCCGGGGGTGGGGGTCCGTTCCAGTGTCCCGGGCGGAGGCTATAGCCTGAAGAGCGGTACTTCGATGGCCGCGCCGCACGTGGTAGGGGTGGTGGCGCTCTTGTGGTCGGCTGCGCCGCCTCTCATCGGCAACGTGGACCTCACCGAGCAGATCATCGCGCAGACTGCGCGGCCCCGCGTGGATACTCAGTGTGGCGGCGCACCTGGCGGGCGCCCCAACAACGTCTACGGCTGGGGCATCGTGGACGCGCTGGCGGCGGTGCAGGGGGGCCTGGGGGAACCGCAGGTCACCAAGCGGGCTGCTCTTGACCCTGCGTGGGCCGGAGCACGGCTGACGTACACCATCGGCGTCACCAATACCTCTATTTTCACCCTCAGCCAAGTCGTCCTCACTGATGCCATTCCTGCAGGCACGACCTTTGCCTGGGCCAGCGGAGACTATACCCGCGCGGGGGGCGTCGTCACCTGGGCAGCGGCGAACCTGGCGGGCTGGGAGAGCCTGGCGGCGACGTTGGTAGTCACGGTGGACAATGCGGGTGAGTACATCCAGCTGCGGCCGGGCACGCGCGTCGTCAACGCTGCCTACGGAATCCGTGCCGCCGAACTATCGGCCCCTGTGATGGGGTCGCCGGTGGAGGTGGTGGTTCCCTGGCGCTACCTGCTTTCCCCTGTCTTCAAGAACTGGCCGTTGGGAAGGGATAGGAATGAGTGACCTGGAAAATCTGCGCCTGAAAGTGCGCCCCCTATTGGACCTGGCAGCCCCGGCCGATGCCTTGCCGGTGTACTATGCGCTCCACCATGACCCCGCTCGCACCCGGTTGTACATCCACGAGGACACTACCGGCCGGGTGAGTGGTTTCGTGGCCGTCTGCCAGACCGGACAGCGGCTGTTCCAGCCCACCGTGGTGTTGCGCACGCCGGATGCCCGCGCGGCCGTCGAATTGCTGCGCCAGGCCCTCGTTCCTGGCCGTCCCTATGCTCTGATCACGACGCCTGACCTGCGAGAGGCCATCGCCGAGGTGGTGGAGGTCGAGCAAGCGGAGACCCACCGCGTCTACAGGCTCGACCTGTTCCGCTTCCAGTCCTCGATCAACGTGCTGGTCGTCACGGAGCAGGACCCGGGAGGCCGGCCGCGCTTCGTCATTCGCTCGCAGGGGGAGACTACCTCTGAGGCGGGCATCAACTGGGACTCGCCCCACTTTGCTGAGGTCTTTGTCTACACCGCACCGGCCGCTCAGGGACGCGGGTGGGGGCGGGCGGTGCTGGCGGCCTGCACGACGTGGGTGATTCGTTCGGCCAGGCAACCGCTCTACGTGCCCGGCGAGGAGAACGCCCCCAGCCTCCGGCTGGCCGAAGCGGTCGGCTACGTGGATACCGGGGTGCGGGAGTTTGCATGCGAGGGGGTGTGCCGGGGGAGCTGAGATTGCGGATTGCGGATTGCGGATTGCGGATTGGAGATTGAGAGATGGAGGTTGAGTTAATTGCGGTCACGCGGTATTTGCGGGGGGACGGGACGCCGGAGGAGTTGTTGGAGCACGCGGGGCGGGTGTGCTATCGGAGCGAGAGCAAGGGGGATGCGGGCAAGTTCTTGCAGGCGCGCATTCGCGAGGGACACGAGAGCCTGATCGAGCACGCCTCGGCGACGTTCGAGGTCAGCGGTATCTCGCGGGCGGCCAGCCACTAACTGGTGCGGCATCGTGTGGCCAGTTATAGCCAGGAAAGCCAGCGCTACGTGGACATGGCGGACCCGGAGTGGGTGTTGCCTCCGGCGCTGGCGGAGGACCCGCAGGCCAGGGTGGTCTGGGAGCGGCTTGCCGGCGAGGTGCAGGCCGCGTATCGGGCGTTACGGGAATTGGGGGTGCGCAAGGAGGACGCCCGTTTCGTGCTGCCGAACGCTACCGCCACCCGCATCGTGGTGACGATGAATTTTCGGGAACTCTTGCACGTGTTCCGGCTGCGCATCAACCCTGCGGCGCAGTGGGAGATTCGGGAGGTGTGCGTGCGCATGTTGGAGTGCGTTTATCTCATTGCACCGAACGTGTTTGGTGATTTGAGGGCGGAGTTGAGGACGAAATACGCCACGTTCTTTACGAGCGAGGGGTAGTATGGAATATCGAGGTTCGTAGTAACGACTTCGGCAGATGCCGCTTAGTCGTTGTCGTGGTGGGAGGAGCGACTGAAGTCGCCACTACGAACCCATCATATCGTTGTGGATAGGAGAGATTATGGGCACATTGCAGGCCGGCGTCAGCCGGGTGACCATTACCCCGCCGGTGGGCGTCTACCTGATCGGGTTTGCCGGGCGGGCGGGGGGCTCGCGTGACTTGCGCGACGACCTTTACGCCACGGCGCTGGCACTGAGCGACGGGGCGACGGAGGCGGTCATCGTCAGTTGTGACCTGCTGGTCGTGCACCCTGACCTCGTCCAGCGGGTCCGCCAGGACGCCAGTTCCCGCACGGGCGTGCCGGGCGAGAACATGCTGTTCTGCGCGACACACACGCATTCGGGGCCGCCGACCTGCACGTACCCAGACAGCCCGCCCATGCTGCAAGCCTACGTGGACAATCTGGCCGCCTTGCTGGCCGGGGCGATCCTGGTGGCGCACGACCGGCTGGCTCCTGCCAGGTTCGGGTTTGGGCGTGGGGAGGCGCGCATCGGCGTCAACCGGCGCCTGACGCGCCCGGACGGCGTGACCGTGATCGCCGCCAACCCCGCCGGCCCGCTAGACCCCGAGGTCGGCGTTCTGCGCGTGGATGCGGCCGATGGCCGCCCGCTGGCGGTCGTGGTCAACCACGCCTGCCATCCGGTCGTCCTGGGCGAGAGCAGTAACGTCATCTCGGCCGACTGGCCCGGCGCCATGCGGCGCGTGGTCGAGCGGGCCACCGGCGCGAGGTGCCTGTTCCTCCAGGGGGCCTGTGCCGACGTCAACCCGCTGCCCGGTGAGCCGACCGACCAGGAGGACGTGCTGGAGCGGCTGGGGATCGAGGTCGGCGGCCAGGTGATCGCCACCTGGGCGAGGGTCGAGCCGCAGCCTGCCGAAGGGGTCCGCACGTGTAGCGAGAGGTTGCTTGTGCCGCTGTGGCGAGCAGGCGTCCCAGCACCGCCTGTTTACGGCGGTGCGGCCACCCGCGATGCGCTGCGAGCCCGGCTGGACGCTTCGACGCCCTGGACCCCCGAGGTGGTCGGCGTTCGTGGGGCACGACAGGGAGACGAGCAGCGCCTGGCGGTAGAACTCCAGGCGCTCCGCGTCGGAGAGATGGCGGTGGCCGCGGCGGCGGGCGAAATCTTCGTCGAGACCGGCCTGGCGGTCAAGCGACGGTCGCCGCTGGCGAACACCATGTTCGCGGCGTACGCGAACGGGTTGGCCGGCTACTTCCCGCTGCCCGAGGACTACCCGCGCGGCGGGTACGAGGTGGACGAGTCCTACCTGTTCTACCGGCTGCCCGCACCGGTCGCGCCGGAGGCGGCCGGGCTGGTCGAGGAAACGGCAATCCGCTTGCTGCACGAGGTCGCAGGGCAAGAAGAAAGAGTCTGAATGCAGATGAACACTGCCCCCCGATCCCTGATCCCTGATCCCTGATCCCTTACCTGAGTTCATCTGCGTCCACACAAAGGAGGCATATCATGAAAGTAGCAGTGATTGGTGGTGGGTCTTCCTATACGCCAGAGTTGATCAACGGGTTCCTGGAGCGCGTCGAGTCGTTGCCGCTCACCGAACTCTGGCTGATGGACGTCGCGCGGGAGCGGCTGGAGGTCGTGGGCAAGTTTGCCCAACGCATGGTGGCTGCCAGAGGCAGCTTGGCCAAGGGGGCACCGTTCACGGTCCACCTGACGACCGACCAGCGCGAGGCGGTGCGCGGCGTGCGTTACGTGATCACGCAACTGCGCGTGGGGGGGATGCAGGCCCGCCGGGAGGACGAATACCTGGGCCGGCGACACGACCTGATCGGCCAGGAGACGACGGGCGTCGGCGGGATGGCCAACGCGCTGCGCACCATCCCGGTCATCCTGAACCTGGCCCGGGACGTTCAGGAACTGGCCCCCGGCGCGCTGTTGGTCAACTTTGCCAATCCTTCGGGGCTGGTCACCGAAGCGCTCCACCGGTATGCGCCCGCCGTGACGGCGGCCGGCCTGTGTAACGCGCCGATCACGTTCAAGATGGGCATCCTGGAGGAACTGGAGAAACGCCAGGGCGGCCCGCTCGCCCCGGAGCGGGCGGAACTGAAGACGTTGGGGCTGAACCATCTCTCCTGGCACCGGGGCTTCGTCCTGGACGGCCAGGACGTGTGGCCGCAAATCCTGGAGGGATACGTAACAGCGCTGCGAGCCGACCCGCATCCAGAGTGGGACCCGCGCGTGGTCGAGGTGCTGGGGATGGTCCCCAACTATTACTTGCAGTACTATTACTACACCGGCCACAAGATCGCCGCCCAGCACAAGTGGCCCCCCTCCCGGGCTGAGGAGGTCATGGAAGTCGAGGCGGACCTGCTCCGGCAATACGCCGAGCCGGATCGGACGGAGCCACCGGGGGACCTGATGAAACGCGGCGGTGCGTACTATTCCACCGCCGCCACCCAGTTGATCAACGCCCACGCCAACGACCTGGGGGAGGTTCACGTCGTCAACGTGCGGCACGGCGGGGCGGTGGCGGGTTGGCCGGAGGATTGGGTGCTGGAGATGCCCTGCCGCGTGGACCGGGCCGGCGTTCATCCGTTGCCTGCCGAGCCACTGCCGCCGGCCTGCTTCGGACTGCTGGCGCACGTCAAGGCCTACGAACTGCTGGCGGTGGAAGCCGCTGTCCGCGGCGACCGGGATGCGGCCTACCAGGCGCTGCTGGCCCACCCACTCGGTCCCGCGGCCGACCGGGTGCAGACGGTGCTCGACGACATGCTGGAGATTAATCGAGCCTACCTGCCGCAGTTTTGGAGAGGAAAATGACGCGCTACTTTCTGGGCGTAGACGTCGGCGCGACCAAAACCCACGCACTGATCGCCGACGAAACCGGCCGGGCGCTCAGCCTGGGAGAGAGCGGACCCGGCAACCCGGAGAGTTTTGGCTATGACAGCCTGGGCCAGGTACTGCGCGCCTCGACGGAGGAAGCCCTGGCCACGGCCGGCATCGCTGTCGGTCAAATCGTCGGGGCCGGTTTCGGCATCGGCGGGTACGACTGGCCGTCCCAGCGGGAGCCTATCTTGCAGGAGATTTACACCACCGGGTTGCGCGCGCCGTTGGAGATCGTCAACGACGCCATCGTCGGTTTGGTGGCGGGTGCAGCGGAAGGATGGGGGGTCGCCGTGGTGGCCGGCACGAGCTGCAACTGCTGGGGTTGGAACGCGGCGCGGCGCATCGGCCGCATGACCGGCTTTTCCTTTCTGGGGGAAGCGGCGGGGGCCGGTGAACTGGTCTTCAAGGCCATCCAGGCCGTGGCACTGGCGTGGACGTGGCGCGGCCCGGCCACCCGCCTGACCCAGGCGTTCGTCGAGTTGGCCGGCCTGCGGAACGTCGAGGAACTGCTCGAGGGGCTGAGCCTGGGGCGCATTCACATCGGTGCAAGAGCCGCCCCGGTCGTCTTTCGGGTCGCCGCCGAGGGGGATGCTGTGGCCAGGGAATTGATCGAGTGGGCCGCGCGGGAGTTGGCGAGCATGGCCATCGGCGTCATCCACCAACTGGGCTTTGAGAAACTGGCGTTTGAGATTGTTCTTGCTGGCAGTTTCTTCAACGGCAGCCCACGGCTGGCGGAGGCGATGGGCGAGGCCATTCACCCCGTCGCGCCCGGCGCTCGCCTGGTGCGGCTGACGGCCCCGCCGGTCGTCGGCGGCGCACTGTTGGGCATGGAGCAGGCCGGGGAGGACCCTCGCCCTGTGCGGGAGCCCTTGATCCGCTCTACGGAAGAGATGATGAAGAGGAGATGAGAGAGGTGAAATAGAATCTGAACATGCCCAACGTCGCCGCACCTGTTCGTCGAAACCTGTGGGGCATCCGTCTTCACTATTTCATCTGCATTGGGGGGGGAGGCTTTCTCATCCCTTTCGTGAGCCTGTTCTTCCGGCGCCAGGGCCTGAGTGGGACCGAGATCGGCCTGCTGTCTACGATGAATGCCGTGGCCGCCCTGCTGGCCGCGCCGCTGTGGGGCCGTTGGAGCGACCGGGCGGCCAGCCGGCGGCGCGTGCTGCAGGTGGCGCTCGTGGCGACCGCGCTCACCGTCATGGCACTCAGCCAGCAGCGCGTTTTTGGGTGGATGGCCCTGGTGGTCAGCGTCCAGGCGCTCGCGGGGGCCGGGGCAGAGCCGCTATCGGACACGCTGGCGCTGGACGTTACCCGGGGGGCCTCGCAGCACGGCTTTGGCAGCGTGCGCGTGTGGGGCTCGCTGGGCTGGGCGCTGATCGTTTCGTTGGGCGGTTGGCTGGTCGAGCGCACCAGCCTGTTCGTGGGTTTCGCGGGGTACGCCGCCTCGCTCGCGGTGAGCGCGCTGATCCTGGAACTGGTGAACCCGGCTCCGTCGCCCGCACGGAGCGAGGCTGCTGTGCCACGTACCAGCATGTGGAGCGTGGCCAGGGGGTTGATGCAAGATCCAGGCCTGGTGGGGCTGGCCGTGGCGTTGATGGTCGTATGGCTATCGAGCGACGGGCTGATGCGGTTTGAGGCCATCTTTCTCGACCAACTGGGGGCTGGCGAAAGCCTGATCGGCCTTTCCAACGCAACGGCGGCGGTGGTAGAATTGCCGGCGATGTTTTGGGCTGACCGGCTGGTCAAGCGCCTTGGCCCTGGTCCGGTGCTCCAGGCAGGGTTGGTGCTCGACGCACTGGCGAGAGGGCTGGTGCTGGCCTGGCCGGCCGTGCCCGCCATCTTCGTACGGCAGGCCGTGGCCGGCATGTCGTTCAGTTTCTACAGCGTGGCCGTGGTCGTGTTCGTCAGCACGCACGCCCCGGCCCGACAGAGCGCCACCGCGCTGGCATTCTACGCGGTCACGTTGCGCAGCCTGATCCAGATCCTCGGCGGGCCACTGAACGGGCTGGCGTTCGATGCGTTTGGTGCGTACTGGCTGTACGCCATCGGGCTGGGTGGCAACGTGCTGGGTTGGCTGGCGTTGCGCTTCACGATGGCAAATCACAACGATAGGAGGTTTTTCCATGTCTGAACTGGCGATTTTTGGTGGCAAACCTGTGCGTACCGAGCCGTATCCGGATTGGCCGGTCTACGACGAGCGCGACGTCGCGGCCGTCACCGCCGTCGTCAAGTCCGGCCACTGGGGCGGCTATCCGTACCCGGGTCCACAAACGGCGGAATTTGCCCGCCGCTTTGCCGAGTTGCAGGGGGGCGGCCACGCCGTGGTCATGGCCAACGGCACTGTGACGATGGAGGTCGCCCTGCGCGCGGCCGACGTCGGCTGGGGCGACGAGGTGATCATCCCGGCCTACACCTTCCAGGCCACCGCTGCCGCGCCGATGGCGGCCGGAGCGATACCGGTGATCGTGGACATTGACCCGCAGAACTATTGCCTGGATCCGCAGGCGGTCGAGGTGGCCATCACGCCCAAGACGAAGGCCATCATCCCCGTCCACCTGGGCGCGCAGATGGCCGACATGGATGCGCTAATGCAGATCGCCGAGCGGCACAACCTGATCGTCGTCGAGGACTGTGCGCACGCGCACGGGGCCAGGTGGCGAGGCCAGGGTGCCGGCACGCTCGGTCACTTTGGTTCCTTCAGCCTGCAATCGTCCAAGATCCTCACGGCGGGCGAAGGGGGCGTGCTCCTGTGCCGCACGCCGGAACTGGCAGCGCGGGCGGCGAGCATCATTGACTGCGGCCGCCCGCACGACGTGGCTGAACCCCACTACGAGGTCGAGTCCCGCGATCCGGCCGCGAAGACCTTCACCATGGGGGCCAACTACCGCCTGTCAGAGTTGCACGCCGCGCTGGGCAACGTGGCGCTCGAGCGCTTTCCCGAGCAGGCCAGGCAGCGGGAAGAGATGGCGGATTACTTCGAGGAGAGCCTCAGCGAAATTCCCGGCGTCCGGCTGCTAAAGCGCGACCCGCGCCACACGACCCGCTCGTTTTACCGGTACGTCTTTGCCATCCAACCGGAGGTTTTCGGTGCCGGACACGAGGTGGTGTGCGCGGCACTGTCGGCCGAGGGCATCTCCTGCTGGGCCGGATACGAGGCGATGCACCACTATGAACTCTTCCAGCCGGGCCTGTCGAGACTGCCGGTGCCAAGCGCCTTCCCCGAGCGGTTCGACTTTAGCAAGATGGACCTGCCCGAGGCGGAGCGCGCCTGCCAGCGCGAGGCCGTCTGGCTCGACGAAAACATCTTCCGGACAGGGCGCCAGGGGATAGATGACGTGGTGGCCGCCGTCGCCAAGATCCAGGCCCACAGCGAGGAATTGGCGCGCTTCGAGCAGCAACTGAAGCAGAAGTGACAAAAAGACTTCAGAAGTCTTGGAGACTTCAAAAGTCTGGGATACCACCTGGAAAACCTGCGGGCAGCCACCGTTTGTAGCGGCTGCCCGCACCACCCTTTCCCTGCGCGGACAACAGTCCGCGTTCCGCGACTTTAGGCCGCGATCTTCCGTTCCATCATCGAGGGGGACCAGGGTTCCGTCCCCAGCGTGACCTTGACTGGCCGGCCCACGGCCTGCTCTGCAGCGCTCTGCACCTGAGATACCATCATGCTGGCCAGGGGGCAGAATGGGGTGGTGAGGATCATCTTGATCTCCACGTTCTCCTCGGTCGGGGTGATTTCACGGATCATCCCCAGGTCCACCACGCTCATGCCGATCTCAGGGTCGTAAACGCCACGCAGCGCCTGGCGGATCGTTTCGGCCTCGTTACCCTCAACTTGTATTTCTGGCATAGTTTACTCCTTGCGTGTCAGTTTGAGCGCATTATAGCACACAAGTGAGCCGGTGTCAATAAAGTAGACGGCGGCCATACATATTACGGCAGCCCAGAAATTTGCAGGATGTGCCAATCGTGATATACTTTTCTCTACTCCCTGCTCCCTAGTCACTGATCCCGCTGATGAGTTACACAGTGGACAAGCACAAGAACTACGCAGAATGGATTCGGAAAGCCTGGCATAGCGCCTGGCCCATGGGGGCCCTGGCGCTACTTTGTGCCGCGTTCTATTGGGATGCGCTGTGGGTTCCCGCCTCTCGCATCGTCGCGGGCCACGATCTATCCGACATGTTCCTGCACTGGCTGCGCTTCGCCGTCTCCTCCATCCAGCATGGTCAATTCCCGCTGTGGAATCCCCTGCTATTCTCCGGCACCCCCTTCGTCGCCAACCCACAGCCGGCGCTGTTCTACCCGCCGACGTGGCTGGCGCTGCTGATGCCCGTCACCCGCGCGCTGGGGTGGATGGCGGTGCTACATCTGTGGCTGGCCGGCGTGGGGATGTACGCCTGGCTGCGTGCGGAAGGGGCTGCCGTGCCGGGGGCGTTGTTCGGCGCCGCGGTGTTCACCTTCAGCGGCTACTTTTTCGTGCGCATGTACGCCGGCCACCTGGGCGTCATCACCACCGGGGCCTGGCTGCCGCTCATCCTGTGGGCCTACCGGCGAGCCCTGGCGCGCCGCTCGTGGAAATGGGCCGTCGTGGGTGGGGTACCGGCCGGCCTTTCGATCCTGGCAGGACATACGGCCTCGTTCATCTACGTGGCCTTGGGGTTGGCCGTGTATGCCGCCTTCTGCGCCTGGGAGCGCTGGCGTGAGGAGCGGTCGGCGTGCGCCGTGCTGCTCGCATTGGCCTGGGCGGGTGTGATGCTGCTGGTGGGGGCAGGGCTCGCCGCCGTGCAACTTTTCCCGATGGCCGAGTTGGCCCTGCGCTCGAGCCGTCAGGCCGCGCCAGATTACGATTTCGCCGCCCGTTTCTCCTGGCCGCCCGGCTATCTCATCACGTTGCTCGTGCCCAACTTTTTTGGGGAGCCGGCGAACACCGGGTATTGGGGCGACGGCATCTACGACGAGTTCATCTTTTACGTCGGCGTCCTGCCGCTGGTACTGGCCCTCCTCGGCCTCAGGCTACGGCACCGGCTGAAGCCGTTCCTGGTCGTGGTGGGCCTGGGCGCGCTGCTGTTGGCTTTTGGCCAGTATGGGAGCCTGCATCCCCTGCTGTATCGCTTCGTGCCGCTGTTTCGGATGGCGCGGGCGCCGGCCCGGGCTGGGTTTCTCTTCACCTTCGCCGCGGCGGCCCTGGCCGGCCTCACAGTGGCGGCGCTCCAGTCGGCCGCCAGTGAGGAGCGAACGCGGCTCCTGGATGCGCTGAAGCGGCCACTGGTGCTGGCGGTGGCGGGGGGCGCGCTGGCGTTGGTCGTGGCCGGGTTCGTGGCCTTTGCGCTGGGGCGCGAAGCGAACCCGGCGGCGGGACGGCTGTGGCACCAGGCCAATCGCACGGCGCTGTTCCTGTTCTTCTTCCTGCTCGCGGCCGGGCTACTCACGGCCTGGCGTGACGCTTCCCGCCCCCGTGCCTGGTTGTGGCTGGGGGCGTTGGGGTTGGCCCTGCTGGACCTGTGGACCTTTGGCGGCAGCATCGTCGGGGTCGAGGACGTCCAGGACAGTGCCTACTGGCGCATCGTGGCCCAGGCTGTGCCCGATCCCCAGGCAGCGCGGGTGCTCCCGTGGGGCTTGAACGATTTCGATCAGAACGGAGGGATACCGTTCGGGCTGCGCAGCGTCTTCGGGTACGACCCGCTGGTCCTCCAGCGCTACCAGGAGTTCATTACCTCGCGGCCCGACCCGCGCGCGCGGACCTACGACCTGCTGAATACCGGGTATCTGGTCACGGCGGCCCCGCAAGAGTTCCCGGATGAGGCGGATGAGGTGGATGAGGCGGATGCTCCCCGGCTGGTGCTCGAGCAAGCGGGCGTGTACGTCTACGAGCGGCCCGCGGCGCTGCCCCGGGCGTGGGTCGTCCCGCAGGTCGAGGTCGTGGACGCCGGGGCGACGCTGGCCCGCATCCACGAGCCGGGCTTTGACCCGCGCGCGACCGCCCTGGTCGAGTCGGCGGTCACCTGTGGAGGTACGGTGGCCGGTAGCCCCGGTCAGGTCGAGATGGTGCGCGACGAGGGAAACCGGATCGAGGCGCAGGTGCAGGGTGGAGGTGGGTTGCTGGTCTTCAGCGAGGTCTACTATCCTGGCTGGCGGGCCACGGTGGACGGTAACCCGGCTCGACTGGTACGCGCCGACTACGTGCTGCGCGCGCTGTGCGTGCCGGCGGGTGAGCACCGGATCGAGATGGTGTACGACCCACCGTCGTTGAAAGTGGGGCTGGCGATCACAGGGCTGGCGTTAGCGACTATTCTTTGTCTTTCTCTGTGGTCTCTGTGTCTCCGTGGTAGGAGTAAGAGATGGGGAGTCAGCACGTGACGGCACTCAATCCAGACGCCCTGCGGGCCGACTTTCCCATCCTGGCGCGGGAGGTGAACGGTAAGCCGCTCGCCTATCTCGACAACGCGGCCTCGACCCAGCATCCCCGGGTGGTGATTGAGGCGGTGGCCGAGTTCTACCGCGCTCATTACGCCAACGTCCGCCGGGGCATATACACGCTGAGCGAGGAGGCGACCGCCGCCTACGAGCAGGCGCGCGACAAGGTCGCAGCATTCATCCACGCGCCCGACCGCCGGGGCGTGGTCTTCACCCGCAACACCACGGAGAGCATCAACCTGGTGGCCTATGCCTGGGGGCGGGCCAACGTGGAGCGGGGTGACCGCATCGTCGTCACCGAGATGGAGCACCACAGCAACCTGGTGCCCTGGCAGTTGCTGGCCCGCGAGGTGGGGGCCGAACTGGCCTTCGTCTCGGTGACCGGCGACGGGGTTCTCGACCTGGAGTCACTCGACCGGCTGCTCAAGGGCCCGGTCAAGTTGGTCGCGTTCACTCACCTGTCCAACGTGCTCGGTACGTTGAACCCGGCCCAGGAGATCGTGGCCCGGGCGCACGCCGCCGGTGCGCTGGCGCTGGTGGACGCGGCCCAGAGCGTGCCCCGCCTGCCGGTGGACGTCCGCGCGCTGGATTGTGATTTTCTCGCCTTCTCCGGCCACAAGATGTGCGGCCCGACCGGGGCCAGCGTACTCTACGGCCGCCCGCAACTCCTGGAAGAGATGCCCCCGTTTCTCACCGGCGGCGGGATGATCCGGCGCGTGGGACGGACGGAGGCCAGTTGGGACGACCTGCCCTGGAAGTTCGAGGCTGGCACGCCGGCCATCGCCGAGGTGGTGGGGTTGGGTGCGGCGGTGGATTATCTGAGCGCGGTGGGGATGGAGGCGCTGTGGGCGCACGAGCAAGATTTGACCGCCTATGCCCTGGAGCGGCTGGCCGGGATGCCAGGGGTGTGCGTAATCGGCCCCCCCCTGCCCCCCCCGCAAGCAGGGGGGCGACTCTCCCTGCCCCCCTCGCTTGCGGGGGGGCGATCCTCCCTGCCCCCCTCGCTTGCGGGGGGGCGATCCTCCTTGCCCCTCCCGCATGCGGGGGGGAGGGGGGGGGTGATCGCCTTCATCGTCGAATCCATCCACCCCCACGACCTGGCGCAGGTGCTCGATGGGGAAGGGGTCGCCATCCGGGCGGGCCTCCACTGCGCGCAGCCGCTCCACGAGCGATTGGGGCTGATGGCCACGGCGCGGGCCAGTGTGTATCTCTACAACACCCGCCAGGAGATAGACCGGCTGGTAGAGGGGATCCGCACGGCACAGCGCTTGTTCTTGGGAGGTTAGGTGGAGAGCCCGTATCGCGAGCACATCCTCGATCACTACCGCCATCCCCGCAACCAGGGGACGTTGGACGGCGCGGACATCTCGTACCAACTGGACAACGAGGTCTGCGGCGACGTGGTGCGGCTCGACGTCCGGCTGCAGGATGGGCAGGTCAGCGAGGCCAGGTTCAGCGGCCACGGCTGTGTGATCAGCACGGCGTCGGCCTCAATGTTGACCGAAGAGATTCTGGGTAAGACGGTGGCCGAATTGAAGGCGCTGCGCGACGAGGACGTGTTCCGCATGTTGGGGATTACGCTGCCGCCGGTGCGCGCCAGGTGCGGCCTGCTGCCGCTGCGGGTATTGCAAGGGGGGCTGGCCCACCTGGAGGAGACCTCGTAGAGCGCCCCCCCATAGCCGCTGTTCAGTATTCCTGGCCGTGCAGGATCTGTACAAGCCCCTCAGGTAGGCTGTCCCGGTTTTCGAGCGTCACCGTGAACACGTTCGTCGCACTCGTGGGCAGCCTCAGTTGCGCCTGGACCACCAACTCAGGCCGGACGACCACGATGGCCAGCGTGAAACTGGCGTCTCGGAGCACGTCGAACGCCCGCACCCAGCCCCTTCCACGCTCGATTTCCAGTGGCCCCAGTTCGTCCACCACGAGCAGGTCGCAGGCCAGGATGCGGGACAGCACGTCGTTCCCCCAGGCCAACGTTTCAGGACCGAAGCGGAAACAGCCCTGGACCACACCCTGGTCTGAATTGGGTGGGAGGGTCAGCCGGCGCACGTCGCCACTTCCCACGTCGAGCACGTCCCGGCTCCCGTCAGGATGGGCCAGCGTGAGGAGGCCGCCGCAGGTGTACTGGATGAGTACATCCCTGTGAGTACATCCCTGCTCGGCCTGGGCCAGGGCGACGACCCGTTGGCAAACGGTGGTTTTGCCCACGCCGCGCTCGCCGGTCAGGATGACGATGCGTGCCGACATCTCGATACTCTCCCCCCCCCCCTGTCATTCTGAGGCGCGTCAGCGCCGAAGAATCTCATCACTGGTCTGGTATCGGCCCAAAGGCGGCCTCGATCTGTTTCGGCTCAAAGACCTCCTGCATGCACTGCCACCAGGTCAGCCCATCGGTCTTGAGGAATTCCCACCAGCGGATGTCGGGCCAAAAGTAACGCCAGCGCCACAGCGCGGGCACCCGTTCCCAGCCATAGTCGCTGGCGAGCGTGGTCAAGTCCACGTAATAACCGGACGGAATGCGCGGCTCGAGTGCGCCTCCCTCGACCATGGCGCGCCCTCCCTGGTCGCGGGCGTTCAAGTCCCACACCGCCTCGCGCAGCGGCTCCCCCATGCTCCCATCCTGTTTGGCGGCCCGGACGAAAACGCGCCAGTAGGTGACGTTGCCCACGTCCTCCCGCACCAGTTCCACCTGCGGTGGATTCGCCTCGTAGGGAGCCTGGTCCAGCCCGATGCCCCTGCCACACAGGTGCCAACTCATACGCGAGTGCCCCGAAGGTGGCGTATAGGTCAGCGGCCGCCACGAACTGCCCAGGGTGCCCAGGTAGTCCCATCCAGTCTCCTCGATCGCGCGCTGGCGCAGCGCATTGAAACTCTCGTTTACCCGGTCGGAGAGCAGCAGTTTCTCTTCGGCCGTGACGTTCGGGAGCGGGACGAGTTGGTAGGGCGGCCCGGTCCTCGGGGTCGGTTGCGCCAGTTCGACGTAGAAGGGAGGCTCCTCGGCCGGTGCGTCAGCCTGGGCACGGGCGACGACGCGCGCAGGAAGCGGCAGGCTGGCCCACGCCAGGCTGTCCAGCAGTCCATCGGCGCTGTAAACTTCGTGGAACAGCGCCCAGCCGGCCGTGCTGGCCGCGACGAGGTGGCTACGCCCGCCGCGCTCAACCGCGTAGACGAGGCTCTGCCCGTCGGGAGCCCAGGCCGGGGCAGTACCCGTGCCGAAGAGTTCGGTCTGGGCCTGGTCGGCCGCCAGAGTGTTCCAATCGAAGGCGGTCACCTGGATCGAGGGGTTGCCCCGCGGCCCGCTGACGTACGCCAATCGGGTGCCGTCGGGCGACCAGGCCGGGTCGTACTCGTCCAGGTCGGGGCTGTTGGTCACGTTGATGACGCTCTGTGGTTCGTCTAGCAGTTGGACGGTTACGTCCTTGTTGCCGTTCTGGAGCGTGGTGTAGGCCAGGGCGCGGCTGTCGGGCGACCAGGCTGGCTCGTAGTTGGGTGCGGGGTCGGATGTACTCATCCGCGTCGTCACCCGCTGCACTTGCTCTCCGCTACCACTCACGCTCATCACGTAAACGTCGAGGTTCCCGCCGCGGTAGGACTCGAAGGCGATCCAGCGTCCATCGGGCGACCAACTGGGGTTGGCGTCGAAGCCAGGATCGTGGGTCAGGCGAATCAGCGTCCCGCTCAGCAGGTCGAGCAGATAGATGTCCCAGTTGTGGGCGCGGTTCGAGGCGAAGGCGACGTAGTTGCCGTCAGGTGACCAGGTGGGATCGCGGTCCTCGGCCGGATCGTAGGTCAGCCGTACCAGTTGCCGGTCGGTCTGGTTGAGGGCATAGACGTCGGCGTTGCCGTTGCGCCGCAGCGTGAACGCGATGGCTCCGCCCAGGTCGTTGGGGGTCGGCGCGAGTCCGGGGGCTGGGGAAGGGCCGGGATTGGCGTTGATGGCTGGCGCTATCGGGATCAGCGGCGACTCGACGACTGCGCGCTGTAGCAGCGGCACAGTCGTCGCCTGGACCAGCGCGACGGCCAGCAGCACCAGGGCGAGCAGGTTGCCCAGGATCAGCAAGGCCAGTAGCCGCACGCTGCGCGGTTGCAGGGTGAGCGGCTGCCCGACCTGGTCCGGCTGGCGCAGCCAGGCTAGCGCGGAGGCCAGGCGACCCCACAACCGGCGGAGTCCACCCCGTCGCTTCCTGGGTTCCCTGCCGAAACAAGTTTCGTCATCTTCTTGAGATGGTTCTGGCGCGAGCCTGCGAGGCGCTTCCTGCCCCGTCTCATCGCGCTGCAATTCATCGGCCATCCAGCCCAAGTATACGGTGTCCTGGAGTGCTTGTCAAGCGGGTCACGATGGGCTATACTTGTGTACGTGGTACGTGTTCCGTGTTGCGTGTTGCGTGTTGCGTATGATGCTCGATAACGCAGATATCCAATAAATCTTGATTTTGGAAGAGGTAATGAACGAAGTAACTCCGATACGTAGACAGTATCTTCAGATCAAGGCTCAACACCCGGACGCCATCGTCTTCTTCCGGCTGGGCGATTTCTACGAGACCTTTGACCAGGACGCGGAGATTGCCGCCCGCGAACTTGACCTTGTCCTGACCTCGCGCCCGGTGTCCAGTGGCCAGCGCGTGCCGATGGCGGGCGTCCCCTATCACGCCGTCGAGGGCTACATCGCCCGCCTGATCGAGAAGGGCTACCGCGTGGCCATCGCCGAGCAGGTAGGAGAAGTGACGGGCAAGGGACTGGTCGCTCGCGACGTGACACGCGTCGTGACCCCTGGCACGGTCGTCGAGCCGGCTCTCCTGGACGAGAAGCGGCCCAACTACCTGGCGGCGGTCGTCGTCGAGGGTGAGCAGGCCGGCCTGGCCTACGCCGACATCACGACCGGCGAGTTTGCCACGACGCAGGTGGAGGTGGGGGAACTGGCCCAGGAATTGGCCCGCCTGCAACCCCGCGAGTGCCTGGTGCCGGACCCCCTGCATTCGCCGCACGATGCCAGCGCATTCATTCCAACAGACAATCTCCAATCTCCAACTTCCAACTTCCAACTTCCAACTTCCAACCTCCACCTCACCCCTCTCCCCCCCTACCGCTTCGAACTGGGGGCGGCCCGGCAGGCGCTGCTCGACCACTTTGGCGTGGCGACGCTCGACGGTTTCGGCTGTGCGGGGAAACCCCTGGCCATCCGGGCTGCTGGGGCCGTCATCTACTACTTGCGCGAGACGCAGAAGGGGGCGCTGGCACAGGTCGTGAGCCTCAGCACCTACTCGACCGCCCGCTTCATGACGCTCGACGCAGCCACGCGCCGCAACCTGGAACTGACCGAGACGATCCGCGAACGCAGAGCGCACGGCTCGCTCCTGGGCGTGCTGGACCAGACGCTCACGCCGATGGGAGGGCGCTTGTTGCGCGCGCGCCTGGCCCAGCCGCTGCTCGACCGGCCTGCACTGGAGGCACGGCTGGACGAGGTGCAGGCGTTCTGCGAAGATGCGATCCTGCGCGGGCGGGTGCGCGAAACGATCAAGAATATGCCGGACCTGGAGCGGTTGGCCAACCGGGTGCTGGGAGGCACGGCCACGCCCCGCGATTTAGTGGGCATCCGCAAGGTCCTGGAGGGTGTGCCTGAGCTTGCTTCCAACCTCCAACTTCCAACTTCTAACCTCCAGCATCTTGCCTCTTCTCTCGATCCCTGTGATGATGTGGCTTCCTCGATTGCCGCCGCGATCGTGGACGATCCGCCTGCCAGCATTGCCGCGGGAGACGTCATCCGGCCGGGCTACTCCGCCGAACTGGACGGCATCGTCACGGCGGCGCGGGACGCCAAAGGGTGGGTCGCCAGCCTGGAGGCGCAGGAGCGCCGGCGGACCGGCATCAAGACCCTCAAGGTGGGCTACAACAAGGTCTTTGGCTATTACATCGAGGTCACCAAGGCCAACCTGGCCGGCGTCCCCGATGAGTACATTCGCAAACAGACGCTGGTCAACGCCGAACGGTTCATTACACCAGAACTCAAGGAGTACGAAGCGCTGATCCTGAACGCCGGGGAACGGCAGGCCGAGATTGAGATGCGGCTGTTCAGGGATGTCTGCCAGCAGGTGGGGGCGCGGAGTGGGTCGCTCCTCAAGACGGCCCGCGCGCTGGCGCAGGTGGACGTGGCCGCTGCCCTGGCCGACGTCGCCGTGCGCCACCGCTACGTGCGGCCCGAACTGGCCGGCGAGGACGTAGCGGATCGAGGCGATCCGTTGGAGATCGTGGATGGGCGCCACCCGGTCGTCGAGCAGGCGCTACACGGCGAGCCTTTCGTGCCCAACGATCTGGTTCTGAACGCCGACGAGCGCATCCTGGTCATCACCGGCCCCAACATGGCGGGTAAGTCGGTGTTCATTCGCCAGGTGGCGCTCATCGTGCTGATGGCGCAGATGGGCAGTTTCGTGCCGGCCGGGCGAGTGCGGCTCGGCCTCGTGGACCGCATCTTTACCCGCATCGGCGCGCAAGACGAAGTGGCTGCGGGCCAGTCCACCTTCATGGTCGAGATGGTCGAGACGGCCAACATCCTCAACCACGCCACGCCGCGCAGCCTGCTCATCCTCGACGAAGTCGGGCGGGGGACCAGCACCTACGACGGCCTCTCCATCGCCTGGGCGGTGGTCGAGTACCTGCACAACCACCCGGAACGGCGGGCACGCACATTGTTCGCCACCCACTACCACGAGTTGACCGAGATTGCCCAGCGGCTGCCGGCAGTGCGCAACTACAGTCTGGCGGTGGTGGAGGAAGGGAACCAGGTCGTCTTTCTGCACAAGGTGGTGCCGGGTGGGGCGGATCGCTCCTACGGCATTCACGTGGCGCAGTTGGCGGGCGTGCCGCGCCCGGTCATCCACCGGGCCGAGGAACTGCTGGCGCAATTGGAGAGCGGCCAGTTCCGCCCCGGCACTCCCGCCCCTGAGCCCTACCAGCCGGTGCTGTTCGCCGAAAAACACCCACTGGTGGAGGCGGTGCAGGCGTTGGACGTCTCGGCGATGACGCCGCTGGAGGCGATCAACACGCTGTATGAGTTGCAGCGGCAGGCAGGGGGAGAGCAAGGCGGCGATCGAAAGGCCCCGCGCGGTGTGAAGAGAGCGGAGGGGAAGGGGTAGCGGACACCGCCTATAGCATCCTCGCGATCACCCAGGCTACCCCCAGAAAGACCAGGCCGATGGGCAGGATCACCAGCCCGACGCCCAGCACCGGGATCAGGGCTACGCCGAGCACCGAGAGCACTACGCCCACTATCCCCAGCGCCACGATCAGCACGATCGCGACTAACACGAACGGCAACTTGATCAGCCAGATCAGCAGGTCTAACATCGTGTCTTCTCCTTTCGAATTCTCTTCGCTTTCCTATACGCAGGTGGGACGCCTGGGGTTGCACTGGCAGAGGTGGAGGGAACGGCGGCCCGATTTGACATTTCATCCCCATGTGCTATACTCGTTGTCACAACTGAATACGGCTACGGCAGAGGTGCCCCACAGCCCGGAAGTGAGGGGCGCCAATGGGGGAAGCCGGTCCAAGTCCGGCGCTGTCCCGCAACTGTAGCAGCAATGGAGCACTACAGCGGATTAGGAAAGGAACGGATTCTGTCTCTCGGATCCGTAACCATTCCAATCCATTGTCTTGGTCCGTTGTTGGAGCCAGGATACCCGCCTCTGCCGGCGCAGTTACAACGACCTTCGCGGAAAGGGGGTGGCGCATGAAGGGTTCCCATGGTTAGACAGGCCCTTCCCCAACTAGCGTGAGGGGAAGGGCTTTTCGTTTCCGACCGCTCCACTTGTTACCAATCAAACTAGGAGTTGCCATGTTCCGTACAATCTTGACCGTGTTTCTCATCCTGACCGTGCTGCTGGTACTGGCCGTGCCTGCCCTGGCAGGTGACCCGCTCCCCGATGGACTGGCCTGGTTGAAGACTCAGCAGCAGGCGGACGGTGGTTTTACCAATGGCTTTAGCGCAGGCTCCGATCTGGGCACGACCTGTGACGTCGTCCTGGCGATCGCCGCAGGCGGGCAAGACGCCAGCACGTGGGCCTCGGGCGGCGGGAAGTCGCCGCTAGATTACCTCTCTGCGCAGGTCGCGGGAGGCGCAGCGAACACGCTGGGCCTGAAGGCGAAGGTCGTACTGGCCCTGCTGGCCACCGGGCAGGACCCGGCCGCCTTTGCGGGGAGCGACCTCATCGCCGAGTTGAACGCAGCCTACGACCAGGACGCTGGCAAGTATGGAGAGACCATCTTCGACCATGCGCTGGTGGTGCTGGCGCTCTCCAATGCCGGCCAGGCGGTTCCGGACCAGGCGGTGCAGTACCTGCTGGACAACCAGAGCGGCGCTGGCTGGTGGGCGCTCTTTGCGGGTGCAGACAGCGCCGGAGACACCAATACGACCGCCCTGGCGGTCCAGGCGTTGGTCGCCACCGGCGATCAAGCCGATCTCGGTGCAGCCTTCACCTACCTGCACGGGGTTCAGAACGAGGATGGCGGCTTTCCTTATCAGAACCCTTCTGACTACGGCACCGATACCGACGCCAACTCCACGGCCGTCGTGTTGCAGGCACTGCTGGCAGCCGGTGAGCCGCTGAGCGAGTGGTCACCTGAGGGCAAGAGCCCGCTGGATGCGCTGAACGGACTGTACGACCCCGACAGCGGTGCATTCCTCTGGCAGGCAGCCGTGCCCGGCCCCAACGTGCTGGCGACCGCGCAGGCGATTCCCGCCCTCGCGGGCTACACCTTCGTGGACTTGCCGCACGTCGAGGCGGCCAGCGTACCGGCGCCCGCAGCGCCAGGCAGCGTGCCCTTGCCCGAGTCGGGCGGGGCGGCCTGGCTCCCTGTGGGCATGATCGCGCTGGGTGCCGTCGCCCTGGGTGCTGGGATCGCACTGCGTCGTGGGCACCTTGCGCGGGTATCGTAGGAGCCCTGGGACTCCACATCTTGTATCGGAGTCCCGGCTTGTGCGGGTGCGCGATGCCCCTGACAAGCCAGGGACTCCACCACCCATGAACATGGAAGTGGAACGATGCGTCTGAAAGTCAATGCTTTAACCTTGATCTTGACCCTGATTCTGGTGGTGCCGGTACGAGCCCAGCAGCCTGACCCGCAGCGGGCGGGGCTGGTCGTCGTGCATGGGGATGGGAGCGTCGTCAGCGCCTGCGTGGCCTTCGCCGAGGAAAGCATCAGCAGCGCGGATCTGTTGCGTCGGGCCGGCCTGGAGGTCGTGCTCACGGGCTACGGCGGGCTAGGGTACGGCGTCTGTGCCATCGGCGGCGAGGGGTGCGTAACGGAGCGGGATTGCTTCTGCCGGTGCCGGGGCAACCCATGTGCCTACTGGGTCTCCTCCCACCGTAGTCCCGATGGCTCCTGGGCCATCTCCGGCGTCGGTGCCAGCGCCTGGCAGGTGCACGATGGCGACGTAGACGGTTGGGTGTGGGGCGATGGCTCCACAGCGCCCCCGATAGTGTCCTTTGCCGAGGTCTGCCCTCCCGACACGCTGGAGCCTGTGGCCTCTCCCCCTGTTTCTGAGGCTGCAAACCCCACCATCGCCTCGGCTCCGCTCCCGCTATCTGCGGTCGCTTTACCCCTATCCTCCACCAATACGGCCGCTGTGCCCATCGCAGCCGCTGAGGCCCAGGAACGTGGCCGCACCCCCTTGGGCTACGTCGTCTTTGGCGTCGTGGCCCTGGGACTGGCGGGCTGGCTGGTCGTTGCTGGACTGCGTGGGAGGTCTGCCTGATGCGGCGCAGCCTGAGCGCCGCCATTTACGTCCTCAGCACCGCCATCGGCGTCCTGGCCTTCGTCTACCCCTTCGTCCTCGATGCGCGGGCGACCGGCTCGCTCGGCGTCGCCCATAGCCAGGACGCCCCGTTGGTGACGGCGGCGCTGGTGGGACTCTCGCTCGTCGCCTTGCTCGTGGAACTGCAAGGACAGGCCATCAGTGCCAAGACGGTCGCCATGCTGGGCGTCCTGGTCGCCATCACCAGTGTGTTGCGCTTCGTCGAGGTCGCCGTGCCGATGCCGGGTGGCTTCTCCCCCGTCTTCGTGCCCATCATCCTGGCCGGCTACGTCTTCGGCAGCCGCTTCGGATTCCTGATGGGGGCCTTCACCTTGCTCGTCTCCGGCTTGATCACCGGTGGGGTGGGACCGTGGCTCCCCTACCAGATGTTCGCGTCGGGATGGGTCGGCATGAGCGCAGGATGGCTGGGCCAAATCTCGAATCTCCAATCTCACGGCCCAAGACCGGCCTCTGGCACTGGAGATTGGAGATTGGAGATTGTGCTTCTCAGCGTTTTTGGCTTCGCCTGGGGCCTGCTCTATGGCGCAATCATCAACGTATACTTCTGGCCTTTTGCCGCAGGGCCGGTCGAGCAGACCTGGGCACCGAGAATCGGCCTGGGTGAGACGCTGGCCCGTTACGCAGCGTTCTACGTGGCGACTTCGCTGGGTTGGGACCTGGTGCGGGCGATCGGCAACGTGGCACTGATCCTGCTGCTGGGCGTGCCCATGGTGCACACGCTGGCTCGCTTCCAGCGCAGGTTCCATTTCGAGGTGCGTCCTGCCCATGGTTGACGTGCGCGCGTGGTTGCTCTGGGCCTTGACGGTCCTGGTGGTGGCATCGTCCACCCGCAATCCACTCTACGTCGTCCTGTTGCTGCTGGTCACGATGGTGGTCGGTGCCACCTGTGCGCCGGGGCGAGGCCGCCGGGGCGCTCTGCCGTCGCTGCGCTTCGCGGCGGTGGCGGTGCCGATGGCTGCCCTGTTCAACGGCCTGACTGCCCACCTGGGCGACACAGTGCTCTTGCGCCTGCCCGCCTGGCTGCCGCTGTTGGGCGGCCCAGTGACGCTGGAGGCGCTGGCCTTCGGCGCGCTGAACGGCCTGACCCTGACGACGATCTTTAGCGGCTTCGCCGTCTTCAACCAGGTGACGCCGGTGCGTGATCTGGTGCGGCTCACGCCGCGCGCGTTTCACGAAGCCGGCGTAGTACTCTCCATCGCCCTCACCTTTATCCCCCAGACGAGCCGCAGCCTGGCCCGCATCCGTGAAGCCCAGGCGGTGCGCGGTCACCGCGTGCGGGGCCTGCGTGACTGGTTGCCTGTTTTCATCCCCCTGTTGGTGAGCGGGCTGGAGCGTTCGATGGGACTGGCTGAGGCGATGGTCGCCCGCGGCTACGGTGCTGTCTCCGACCGGGCCCAGCCGCTGCGCACGCAGGCATTCCTGGCGTTGGGGCTGTTTGTGCTTCTGGGGGGCTGGTTGGCGTTTCTCTTCCTGCCGTCGTGGAAAGGCGTCGCCCTGGGCGGGATGATCGTGGGGGTCGGCATCATCGTGGGCGTGCTGCGCCTGGCGGGGCGGGCGGTCCCCCGCACAGTGTACCGACCGTACCGCTGGAGCAGGCGCGATACGCTCGTCGTGCTGGGGTGCGGGCTGGTGCTGGCGGTGACCCTGCTGCCATGGCCGTGGCCTGGCCGGGCGACCCTTGCCTATGCCCCTTTCCCGCGCTTGACCCTGCCCCCCTTCGACCCGCTGGTCGGGCTAGGGCTGCTGGGGCTGGTGGCACCGGCCGCAACTATCGGCGAAGGCCGAGCAGGTCGTGCTTGATCTCTTCGATCAGAAAGGGGAGATTAGGCCGATCGAAACTCAGGCCAGGAGCAGGCACGCGGTGATGCTTGATATCAGGCTGAACATGCTTATGATGAGGAAAAGTATCGGACAGTGTGGGATCACGGGGATGAGGCTGGGGGTCGTACCAGTACAGTCGCTGCCCGCGCTGTTCGACAGCATAACCGTACGCCTGGATAACACCTTGCGCGAAGTTCAGGTCTTCCCATACGCGGAGCGCAATGTCGTCTTTGAACTCCAGGCTGCCATTGAGCTCGGCGATGGCAGGCCCAAGGCGAATTACGACCAGGGTCGAGCGTTCGATTGAGGGATAGGTCTCCTGGAGTGTGTAGACCAGGTGTTCGTAGCCGGGCAGGGAGGGAAGCATTATCCGAATTGAGGAACGAGTTGAATCGGCCGGTCAGGCATCTGGCGGCGCAGACTGGAGACTCGCTCCTGGCTGAGTTGTGCGAAAGCCGCTTCTCGCTCCAGTTTCATCTCATAAGCGCTGGCCCAGCGAGTAAACTCTTGGGTCTTCTCGAAACCTTCATCGTCGAGCAGCCCAGCCTGGTACAACTCGTAGAAATCGTGCGAAGTAATGCCGTACTTGCGCTCATAAGCACGCATGCGCTCTTCCAGCGCATGGAGATCCTGAATGATGTCCTGCAGTTCCATCGTACACCCCCTATCTCAGTGCCATTATACAACCTTCACCAATACCAGACAAGTTGATGCCTGATGATCTATCTCAATCACCTGACCTATAACTATCCTGGCTCCCCACGTCCTGTGCTGGCCGACGTGACGCTGGACATTGCTGAGGGCGAGTTTGTGCTCCTGGCGGGGCCGTCTGGGGCGGGCAAGTCCACGCTCTTGCGCTGCCTCAACGGGTTGGTGCCCCACTTTACCGGCGGCACTCTCAGCGGAAGCGTCACCGTCGCCGGGCACGACCCCGTGGCGGAAGGACCGCAGGTGTTGAGCCGCGTCGTCGGCTTCATCTTCCAGGACCCCGAGGCCCAGTTCGTCGTAGACCGGGTGGAGGATGAGGTCGCCTTTGCCCTGGAGAACGCGGCCATTCCGCCGGCCGAGATCCGCGCGCGCGTCGAGCAAGCGCTGGACCTGGTGGACCTGGTCCCGCTGCGCGACCGCCCGCTGGAGACGCTCTCCGGTGGCGAGAAGCAGCGCGTCGCTATCGCGGCAGCGCTTGCACTGCGTCCGCGCCTCCTCGTGCTCGACGAGCCTACCTCGCAACTCGACCCCCAATCCGCCGAAGAGGTATTGACGGCGCTGGTGCGCCTCAACCGTGACCTGGGGTTGACGATGGTCCTGGCGGAACACCGCCTGGAGCGCATCTTGCCCCACGTCCATCGCCTGATCTACCTGCCCACCCCTCAGGTAGAGGGGGGGATGGGCGAGGTACTGAGCGGCCCGCCGCGCCAGGTGTTGCACCAAATGGACCTGACCCCGCCGCTGGTCACCCTGGGCAAGGCTCTGGGCTGGGAACCGCTGCCCCTGACGGTTGAGGAAGCGCGCCGTTTTGCCAAATCCCAAGCCCCAACCTCCAACCTCCAA